>SDBS01000122.1_pt1 | contig 61287 bp, 46 predicted proteins | sample 2277091 | NCBI WGS metagenome assembly SDBS01 (sample SAMN10404972, study PRJNA504765) | marine sediment metagenome | isolation source: marine sediment core GS10_PC15, 163 cmbsf | place: Arctic Ocean: Southern Knipovich Ridge | collected 2010
ACACAGTTTGCAAAGGAAAATTGCTCTCCATATGAAGTTCCTAAAATCATTGAATTTTCTGACGAATTACCACTCACTGTAGTAGGTAAAATTGATAAGAAAGTATTACGTACCAAAAAATAGGGTTTTAATTGAGTAAATTTTAAAATTTAAATTTTTTATTTTTTTATATATTTGATTTTTTCTAAAGGTTAAAAATCTAAAGTACGCAACTATAATTTCACTTTATATACGTTTTTGTCTGGAACGAAGCTCATCATGATTAAATCTTCTCTAACTTCCCACCCTAAGTTTCTATAGAAATCTAATACTTTATTATTTCTTTTTTCTATAAATAGATGAACTTTAAGAATTCCTTTTTGACGAAACCTTTTTATTAATTCATTCATCAGCAATTTTCCATACCCTTTCTTTTGATAATTTGGATCTACCGCAAGATGATGAACATATCCTCTTCTTCCATCAAATCCTCCCATTACAACACCTATAATGGCATCAGATACTTTCCCAATTAAGAATAGATCAGGATTTTGATGCGACATTCTTGCAAGTTCTTCTTTATTATCAGAAGAGCCTACAATAATTCCCGTTATTCTCCAAAGTTCAATTAGATCATCATAAAGTTTCATGGAAAAATTTTCTATTTTCATTTTAAGTCCTCTTCAATTTCGTTTCACATTTTAAACTATATTATATTATTTCAACTGTTAGTGAAAATTCTATAAAAATCTCTAAAAAATTACTACTCTCTCTTCTTATAAATTTTCCTTTAAATACTTGTATTTCATAAAGTACTTATACACCTTATTAAAAAAGAGAAGGAATGAAACAGACAATTAAATTTCGCTTACACCCAACGATTTCGCAAGAGCAGAACTTACATGAAATTTTTACAATCTATAACAGGATCAGACGAATTGGGTATAATTTATTTTTTGAAAAAAGAGATATTTTGTTTTCAGAAAATATACATGCTCGAAATGAATTAAAAAAAGAAATTCAACAAAGCTTAATGCATATTTGCCATAACAATCCTTATGTAAATAGTATCCTAATTGATTGTGAAACGAAATTAGCCCAACAACAATCATGGTTTGAAAAGCGAAAAAGCTATCTGACTCATCAAATAACAACGATTCTAGAGAAGATCGAACAGATTAAAGAAACAGATAAAAAGGATAGACGATTAAGGGGGCTTTATTCTCGATTATCCTCTATCCAGAATAAATTGTTTACTCTTCGCTTCAAGCCCGTTGTATTTGGAACAAAGCAGTTGTTCCGTCAGCGTATTTTAGGAAAAATCAGTAAAGATGAATTCAAAATTCGAAGAGATTCCTCCTTCTGTTGCATAGGAAAAAGACAAGGAATTAATTTGAACTTAAAACTTCATTCTGATATGACTCTTCGGATTCATACGTTTTCTAAAGAAAAAGGGCAGAAATGGCTAATTATTCGCTTTACAGTCAATTACACACAAGAGAAATGGTTTAATGATATCCTTAAATTAGAATTATATCAAGTAGAAGTGGTTCAACGGATTAAAAAGGGTAATATCCGTTATTATGCTCACGTATCATATGAACTCCCAAAAAAAGAACCAATTCATGGATTTGAAAACGGAGCAGTCGGGCTTGACCTAAATTACAATTTTATTTCTCTCAGTAATGTGGATAAATATGGCAAATTTATAAGTTATCATGAAATTTCCTTTAGAAATTTACACTCCTATCGTAAATACAAGCGTGAGGATTATATTAGTTATAAAATGGATAGGGTGGTAAATTATTGCATCAATAAAAGGAAGGGTTTGATAATTGAAAACCTTTTCTTTACCCAAGAGTTTTCCTATGGAAAAAAACTCAATAGAAAGTTAAGTAATTTTAAAACTTCTGCATTAGATTTATTAGAAAGAAAATGCGTTAAACGAGGTATTGCTATTAAGAAAGTCCATCCTGCATACACCTCTTTAATCGGCAAATATAAATATTCACGATTATATAACTTATCTACTCATGTATTAGCAAGTTATGTAATAACTCGAAAAGGATTGGGGTTTAAGGAAGATCTTCCAGCTATTTACAAGTGGTTGCTTGCACAAGTCGGGGACGCTATAAAGCCTCGTTTGAAACCAAGCAGTCCCTACTGTAATTGGGCTAAACTTCACGATTTTTTCAAGCATAGCGGGATAACTTCCTTCAAGACTTCCGAAGTAATGAAAAAATCATTATAAATGACGTATGTCTTGAACTCGGTGACGAGCGAACAGCCTGATAACCTTAGGGCTGGTCTTTCCTCTGCAGGAAAGGTTGATAATTGGAATAAATTTTGGAATTTTATAGATATTACCAATTTTTTATAAATAATTAAAAGGTTGTAGTAAAACCTTACCAATCAAATAGAATTATTAATTCCTAGTTCTTATTGACCTATAATAAATATAAATATTTAGTGAAAATACTTTGAGTGAATTAGAACAATTTATAAAAGATTCAAGTAAAATCTTATCTACAACAGGCCAAAAAACGGGTCTAGTGGTAAATCTTGGTGATAACGTCTCGTTCATTGTCCCCGTGTATAAAGGATTTGTGATGAAGCATGCAATAACAAAGTTTGATATTAAGGGGCAAGATATTACGAAATATTTTCAGAGGTTGCTATTACAAGAGGGAGGATTGTCTAAAGTTACTTGGGATAAGTATGTTATAGCAGAAATAAAGAAAAAGCTTTGTTATGTTGCGTTAGATTTAAATAAAGAAAAGATAAACTCTCAAGGCAAAAAAGAACCGTTTACACGCCCAGACGGTACGATTATTTATGTAAAAGAATCGAGATTTCTAGCTCCTGAATGCTTGTTTAACCCAAGCCTTTTAGGAAAAGATATAGATCCTCTTGATGATACTATTGTGAAAACTATAGGTTTATGTGATATACAGAGTAGAAGAGAATTATTCGGTAATATTATTCTCTCAGGTTCAGCTTTGTTAAAGGGATTGAATGAGAGATTACAATTAGAAATTAAAGAATTAATTCCAGAATTTGTTGAAGCTAAGATTCAAAATATTAACCACAATTAAGCCTAAATTAAGTAATAAACAAATCGGATGATAATTCTTGCATCTTTCTTCTAATGTCTGTTTTAGTTTCAATTATTTTTTTTATGTAATTTGAAATTTCCTTTCTTTTATTATTATCAGACGGAATTGGTAAGATTAAATCCATAATTCGATTCCCTATCGTTGCAATCGTTCCTTGAACAAAAGTAATTGCCTGAATTTGTTTTTGAATTATATCCAAATTCAACAAATATAGGAGTAGATAGGAATCTATAAATTCACCATTTTCTAAAGTTTTTAGTATAAAAATATGGCTTTGGATTATGATTTTTGTATCTAACTCAGTTATATAAGCAGTTTTTCCAATCAAATTAGGGCCTCCATCTTTAACAAGGAGGATATCTCCTACTTTTATATTTTGTTTTTCCTTGTACAACTCATATACTTCATCAGATGTTTTTTTGTGTGAAGCTAAATTAATCTCCCAATTATTTAAATCACTTGTTCGGATAAATGGTACATCGCCCAATCCATAAACACTAGATCCTATTTCATCTCCACGAGGCAAATAACCATTTTTATTCGTAAATATTATTTTTCTATCAATTAAATCTTTTATAGAAATTAACTCATAATTTTTATTATTCGCTAGAATTTTAAGGGTTTTCTCAACACCTGTATAATAATTTGGGATGAAAATATTATTCTTAATTTGACTATATTTGATTTTAAATTCTATTTGGTCTTTTGTATAATCGAAATTATCGCTACTATTTAATCTATTAATTAATTTAACTAAACCATCATTTACAATTGGTACCTCCTTATTATCCAATTTTTTAGTTCCATCCTTATTTAATTTATATAAAACTTTTCCATCCTTATCGTGTCCAACATAATCGACAATAGCAAAATCGATTTTATAATCTTCTGGAATCTTTTTTAGTTTTTGGAAAAATAATATACTAGTCTTATTGCAAGTGTACGGCTGAAATGCATCTTGATTCAAAGAAATAATTCCTAAAATTTTACCATTAAGTTTAAGAAATTCCCAAATATAGCGATCTGATGGATTTCCAAATATTCCTTCGGGTAAAACTATCCCTAATTTTCCCCCATTCTTAAGTAATTGAATACATCTCTCAATAAATAAAATCTGAGGTGGTTGTTGCTTAAACAATTTATTTTGCATTTCCCACTTATTACCAATATTTTTCCACACATGTCCTAGCTTGTAATTTTTTAAAATCTCCTTATTGTCAATTGGAATTTTGGACCCAAATGGAGGATTTGTAAAAATATAATCAAAGAGATTATTGTTAATTACCTCTTTTGTTTGAACTCTATAATTCTTCGAGTCTAATGAATCATCGCAGAATATATTAGATTTTCCAGTACTTAATATTTCCAAATATAATTTACAAATTTTAGCCAAGAATAAATCCTTATCAATGCCATAAAGATTTGATGTGATCTCAACCCTTTTCTTTTCCGTATCAACTTTAGACCACAAAAGTTCTTTTGTCTCTAAAAGGAAACCTCCATGCCCACATGCAGGATCAATAATTTTTGATTCGCATTCGGGATTGAGATAATTTACCATGAATTTAATTACGTTTGGAGGAGTAAAGAATTGTCCTCCTTCATCTTTTAAAATTTTACTTACAAATATTTCGAAAGCGTCACTTAATATATCTTTAGAAGATTGAAGAAGAGAAATGTGTTGTAATTCTTTAACAATTAAATAGACTAGTTCTGCATTTAGCGTTATTCTCTCATTTTCATCGAGGACTTCCTTATATTTTGTTCGTACACTCTTATCGAAAAATTTTTCAATTCTTATTAGTAATTCTTTATTAGATTCACCTTCCTTTATGCAGAATTCTAACTCCTCTTCAGATGTTTTATTTACTTCATCTACTAATTTACATAACAATAGATTAATTATTTGTTTAGAACGTGCCCTAGTATCGGTATCAGTATATTTTAATTTCCCATATAAATGCTGATCAATTAATTTAAAAACTTTTTTTAAGTTTGAAGATTTTACTAATTGATTTTTTCTTATAACATTAGATTTTTCCTCGATAAAGTTAGTGATCTTTGTTGGCATGCTTCACTTAATTAAAGAATATTGAGTGATTTCAACATATTATTCTTCATAATTTAATATAAGATTATATTGAATCAATTTATTATTGTTTTTTATTAATTTTTCTTAATAATATGTCATCATAAATAATTTTAATAGCAAAATCTTAAAATCTAAATTGAGTTTATAAAACTTAGTTATCTAATAGATAATTGTCCAAACATAAAACACAATTAAGGAAAACAAAAGATCTGAACTTAAAAAAAAGTAAGACTTAATCCAAACTTCGAAAAGGTGATAAATTTTGGCTAATGAAGTCGATTCAAAAGTTTTTATTGGCAAAAAAAAAGCATTTGCTTATGTTATGGCTGCTATGATTGTTTTAAATGAAAAACCAGTTAAATTACTTGCCAGAGGGAGATCTATTTCCCGAGCAGTAGATGTATCAGAAATCTTAATCAACAAGTTTGTTAAAGGGGCACACTACGGCGAAATTGTGATTTCTACTGAGGTAATTACAAATAGCGATGGTACCAATAACAATGTCTCATCAATCGAGATAGAAATACTTCCTGCAAAGAAATAAAGAAAGAAAATCGTAAAAATACTCAGGAGAAAATCAGGAGCCTTTCTCTTATCTTTTTTTTTATTTTATTTTTAAAGAACAGAATTTCCTTTCGGTAGAAACTTTCCTTTCTATAGAAAAATTGAGAGAGAAGGAAGTATTAAATTCTTCATAGAGGAGTTCATGACAATCTTTACACTCAACACATAGAGATTAATCATTATAGTCCGCAATGACAATATTATGCCCTAAATGTAAAAGTAGTCTGTTATAACTTGTTATAGTTTATTTAGCTATTTAGATTGAAAATGTTGATTTCTTTAATATGGATGTCGAGCAAATAATAGAGCAATCTGTTAAAAATGCTGTTAAAAACAAATAACTTGACGAGAATGAATGTGTAATAATCTTATTGGCTTCAAGAAAATTCGGACGAAGAGGAAATTTAGTAGGACTTTATTATGGATAGGAAATTCTCGAATCTGAATCGAGATAGAGGGTTTATATTACTTTACCTTAAGTTTTTGATGATTGTTGCCCTATTAAAAATATGTTATTTTACCTAAATTTTATATAAATAAATCTCTATATTGATATATTAAAGAATTTATATATAACTAAATTCTACAATCTCATTTTATTAAAAATTAAGGTTTAAGGTAAAAAATATGAGTGAAGAATGGAAACATGCATCTTGGGTATCACCTCTAGGAAAATGGGCTTGGATAATTGTTATTATAAATGGAATTATAGAAATAATTTATTTTATAGTTCTTATTTTTGAAATTGCAGTTTTAAATGCATCACTACCATCGAGTTTTCAATTTTTAATACCTTTTTGGAATATTTGGGGTGTTATTTCGGGAGTAATTCTAATTTTAATTGGTTATATTATTATAAGACCTAAATTTTCTGAAAAATGTGCAACTAAAGATTGGGATGCTCTTTATAATTGGTTTCTAAGCGTTGGAGACTTAAGAATACCATGGATGCTTATTTGGGGGATAATCGTTGAAATCCTCAGTTTTGGCTGGTGGGGGGGCTGGTGGGGAGGCCTAGTAATCTTAATTCCGGCTTTAGTTTTAATATTTGCCGGTCCAAAGCCATACGAATGGAAAGTTGAAAAATAGTTACTAAATTTTCTTTATTTTTTTTTATTGACTTCATAAAACCTAGCTTACATACTCATTTAAGAAGATAAAAAACTTAAAAAGATTTATCATTAAGAGGAGACCCATAACACTAAATTTTTTGTTTTAATTCCTCTAATTTATTCTGGAAATTCTCAATTTCTCTTATAGAAATTTTCTCATTGCTAACATTTTTAATCAAACCTATAAAATCCTTGACGAGAGGATGTTGGAGTACAATACACTTTTGGTTTACAGTATTTACATCCAATATCATTGCAGACTTTAATTTCTCTCCCATTCCTAGAACATCTTTGATGATTAATTCATTATTTTCTGTATAAGATAAAATTAAAATATCTTCTCCGATTTGAGAACCATCGCTCTCATTTATTATCTTAAATTCACACATTTTTACATTTTCACATCCATTAGTTTCAAAAAGTCATTTATTTTAGGTTAAATTTAATAAAAACAATTTTTTTAAATTGCCTTTAATAAAATTAAGTATAGTTATATTAAAACATTTAAAGTTATAAATAAAAATAGAAAAAATTAAACAGAGGAAAATGAGTTAATTATGGCACGTCCGTATCAAAAAGCTAACATTCCCGGTCCTGAAATGGGTACTTCTGTTTCTGATCCAGCGGTAATAGCTAATATTATGAAGATCCCTAAGAAAAAGATTCTTGTTATCGGTGCGGAATCTTTAAATTGGGAGCTTGACGGAAAAAAAGTAGCCGACTATTTCGTAGAGATTGCTAATAAGATTGATTGCCATGTAGTTTCTACAGGGCACACTTACAAGTATTTGAAAGATAGGATCGCCAGTGAAAAATTATTCGATATGTCATTGATAAATATTACAAATAGATTATGTGATAAAGATTGGTCCGGTTTAGATGGGAGCGGACAATATTCAATAGCAGTTTTTGGTGGCCATTTAGTTTATTACTCTTCTCAAACATTGTCTCGGATAAAAAACTTTACGAACTGGGTAAAAACTGTCGAATTAGATAAATATTCCCATCCTAATGCAAGATTTAGCTTACCAAATCTCAGCGATGAAGATTGGAAACTATTTTTAGAAAATTTGATTGAAAAATTATAAAAAAAAGAAAATAATAAAAAAAATTATGAATTATAATAATACTTTTGGATTGAGGTGGTTGATGCAATGAGCTTTTCCGATATGCCTTTTGAAGTTGGGCCTGTTTATGAGGGTGAGAGGATAAGAGGAAATCAAATGTATGTGGAACTTGGAGGTCCAAAATGTCCCGGAAATCACTTTGAACTCGTGAGGGTTATACCAGAGAAAAAAATTGAAGATGGAAAGGTAACAATTATTGGACCTGATTTAAAAGACATGGAGTTAGGATCAAGACATCCAATTGGAATCTTTCTGGAAGTTGCTGGCCCTGAGCTTGAAGAGGATCTCGAGGCCGTATTCGAGCGCAGAATACACGAATTTTGCAATTTTGTAAATGGAATCATGCATTTAAATCAAAGGTATACAAATTGGATGCGGATTTCTAAGAAAGCATATGAAAAAGGTTTTAATACTTTAGAATTGTTAGGAACAGTTTTAATACGTCTATTTAAGGCAGAATTGCCAATTATCAAAAAAGCTCAAATAAAAATAATAACTGACCCAGAAAAGATTAAAGAACCTTTTGATTTTGCCATGACTATATATGAAAAGAGAGACGAACGAGCCCGGAGCATTAATGATGAAGATGTTGATATGTTTTATGGGTGTGTATTGTGCCAGTCATTCGCGCCAACCCATGCCTGTTGTATAACACCAAATCGTATGAGTTTGTGCGGTTCAATTTCATGGTTTGATGCGAGAGCTGCGGCTAAAGTAGACCCTAAAGGACCACTCTTCGCTATAGCACCCGGAGAGACTTTAAATGAATTAGCTGGTGAATACTCTGGCATTAATGAGATGATTAAAAAACGATCATTAGGAGAGATTGAAAGAATTTATCTTTATTCTGGAATGGAATTCCCACATACTTCGTGTGGATGCTTTGAGGCAATTGATTTCTTACTTCCTGAAACTGGAATAGGTCATGGAATTATAGATCGTAGTTATGGTGATGTAGCTATAAATGGCTTGCCCTTCTCAGCTATGGCTAATCAAACGGGAGGTGGCAAACAAATGGCAGGATTCAATGGTATCAGCATTCAATACATTATAAGTCCAAAATTTCAAATTTATGATGGTGGGATTCAAAATGTCGTATGGATGTGTAAATCAGTTAAGGAAAGAGTAGCTGAATTTCTTCCACCTGACCTTGTTAACAAAATTGCTACAGAAGAAGATGTATCTGATCTAAGCAAATTAGTTCCATGGTTGCAAGAAAATAAGCATCCAATAATAGAAACTGAGGAGTTTAAAGCTGCTATTGGCGGAGCTGAAGAAGAGGAAGAATGGGAAGAAGAAGGAGCCATGCTTCCTATGGGAACCGTCGGAATGACAATTCCTGGTGTTGGTGGTGCGGGTGGTTTCAAAATTATTCTTAAAAACTGTAAAATCCATGCAGAGTCGATCATAATTAAAAAGATCGAACCTAAGAGAAAAAGGAAATAACTAACATTCTATTTTTTTACTTATTTTTTATATCATTTTTGATTGTTTCTAAGTACTATATGAAATTGAAATTAAAATTTACTAAATAGAAATAGTGGTATTTCTAATTCTTCAATAAGTAAATAATTAAGTCGAAAAATTTGTTTAAATTAAAAAGCTGAGTTATACTCTATATTTAAATATTCTTCAATTTTTTTGATTAATAGAAATAAGAAATCATTCCTCTGAGAGTATGGATGACTTTAAGATAAATGATTATATTACGCTTAGATTGGAAGATGGAAAGACTAATATCTACATAAAAGGGAAATTATTTGAGCAATGTAAATCAATAATGTTGAATATTCCAATAGCAGATATAAATATTTTAGAAGAAATTGAGTCTGTGGATGAAATTTTGGAAATTTCGGAGTTTTCGGGAATCTCATTAGAAGAAACCATTGAGAAAGATATTGATCTTGATACGGAAATAAGAGAACAGATAAATAGAATAACTCCCGAAACGGAATATTGGGTACATTGTAGCAATTTACAAGTTTGGGCAGAATACGAGTATGATACGAGATTAATACATTACAATTTATCTTTTCCCTTACTCAAAAAGTTAAGTGAGGTAGGTGACTTCTATGCTGAAGTTAAGTTTAGAGAAGAAATAATAAATCGTTTAGATTCAAGACATCCTAATGTTATAAGATATATAATCGGAGAAGGCTATCTTGATTATCTTAATGCTGAAGAAATCAAGACTTTACTAACAGATTCAGAAATTATAAGTATTTTGATGAATAATAATGTAGGAAGTAAATTAGAAGATTTTGAATATGAAGATGATTTTTATGTATATGATGATTATCGAGGTCTATCTGTTTGTTTGAAACATTTAAAAAACATATCAAGCTCTACCTATAAAAAATTATTAATTAGAATTTTAGAAAGCAAAAATGTTCGATTATTTGCTTTTTTAGATGAATTTTCGGATTATCATGCTTGGTTAGATACAAGTGAAATTGCTTCTATTCTACTAAATGCAAAAGAAGCTGAAATCATATCGGAATTGATGAAAAATAAAAAAGATGGTCAATATATAATCTTTATCTATAAAAATTTAAGTTTTAAACTGGGCGGGGATATAGTTGTTGATAATCAACATGTTATAGAGCTAAATTTAAGTGGAAGTAATTTGGATTCATTTCCATTACAAGTATTACAATTAGAAAAATTGCAGGTATTACATATCGAAGATAATAAAATAAAATCAATTCCAGAAGCGATAAATAATTTACAGGACCTCAAAAAAATATATATGTTTAGAAATAAATTGTCAAAAATCCCAAATTTTATAAAAAAAAAAATAGAAATTTGGCTCTAGAAAAAAAATTAGAAGGATTATCAGTTATTTATATATCTAAAAGGTGTCCTCATTGTATTTCGCTTCATGAAAAAAGAGAAGAAATTAGATTAATAGTAAGAAGAAAAAAACTTTTTTAATAAAGTCATAGATGATACAAGGAAACATAAAATATGCTAGATTTTAAAGTAATTATTATATTTTAGTTAAAAGATATATTATTAGATAAATTTATTTTAAAAAATAATAAATTTCAATTTTAAGTGAAAACTATAAATAGATAGTACAGCATATTTCTAAATGAAAACTTACTTTGCAAAATGATTGATTATAAAGAAATCTTTGATTACCCCCTGTTATCAGAGGTTATATTGGACTTAAGATTTCCTACTAAATTAAATATGGCAAAGTTTATGCCTGAATTTCAAGAAAAAATAGAACAACTTTTTCCTAAATTAAAAGTTCTTAATGTTCAAACAATGAAAATTTCTGCTAATCAAGAATCAGAGATACTACATGATAAAGTATTTGAGTTCAGTAATCCTGAGGATAAAACAGTTTGTAAAATATTTAATAATAAATTTGTAATATTATCCAATAAATATACTTCTTGGGAGAAAAATAAATCTACTTTAGGATTTAAAGATATCATAAAGCTTGTATCTACAGAATTTCATAATATCGTTAAAATTAAAGAATTTGAACGAATTGGATTGAGATTTATAAATCGAATTGAAGTAGAAGAAAATAAATCTAGTTGGTTTAGTAATTTATTTAATCCTTTGTTTAATCTTAAGAAATATCCAATTGAAAATCTAACTGAAAATTATGTTCGTCTATTTTTACAAAAAGAAATGGGAATAGGATTAATAATTCAATCAGTTTTTATTTTAGAGGGTAAAAAAAAATATTATATTTTAGATTTGGATGCTAATTTAAGAGATGTTGGAATAAAAGAACTCAATGATAAAAATGAAATATTTCATGAAATTATTCTGAAAGAATTTCATTCATTAATTACTGAAAAGTGTAGAATCAAAATGAGAGGTAAATAAAATCTATGGTTCTAGAATATGATAAAGTAATTGACAATAACGCGAAAAATTATAGAAAATTTATAATTGAAGAACCAAAGCAAATTACTCACGCAAATATGATAGATAAATATCTATTAAATTTATATGAAAAAGAGAAAGACAACCCTCAACCTAAACTATATTTCAATAGAGAAATCCCAATAGAATTAAAAACAAAAAGTTTTAGTTTTGAATATGAAAAAGATTATAGGATAAACGAAGTTCAATCTGAAATACAATATCTTGAGAGAAGAATTAAGGAGATAAAAAAGTTAAGTAAAAATAAATCCCAATCTTTCCTAAATATATGTTTACAAGATATAAAACGAATTTTCAATCATATTTTAAGAAAAACTAAAAAGTTAAAAAAAAGAGACTATCTTTCTGTGGAATTTTTGAAAGAAATTGAAGCTTCCAAAGATTTTTTGGAATATGAAGACAATTGGGATGGAGAGGGAAGTAAAAATTATAAAAGAGAAACACTAGATAAGTTTTATCAATTTTTAATAAATTTTTCAAAAGAGTTTTATAGAAAGAATAAAAAGCGTTTAATCGCTCCTTACATTAATCCTGGAATGGATGGTGGAATTGATTTACATTGGAAGACAGAGAATTTTGAATTATTATTAAGTGTCCCTGAAAGAGATGATGTACCTATATCTTATTATGGAGATGATTATAAGATTAATATTATTAAAGGAACATTAAATATTGATAATTTCGGAGTATTAATATCATGGCTCAAGACATTCCACTAACAAATTGGGAAAAAGAAGACATACCTAATTTTGACCCCCTTGGTAATGATTATTTATTATTTCGTCAAATCCATAAGACATTCATAAAGGATAGAGCCCCTGAAACGATATCTCCAAGTGCTTTTAAAGACATTAAAGACAAAGGTATATCAACTGATTGGTCAAAATATTCTACTCCTCAAGAAACTCAACAACGTCCAATAAGAAATCCACCAGAACATTATGGAGTAGTAAGTTTAAAAGTTAGAGAAATTAGAGAAAGAGAAGAATTAAGTAAACTAAAAATTGAACATGCTCCTGAACAAAAAACTAGAGATTACAGAGGGAATCAAGCACATACAGACATAAAGGGTCTTCTAAAATATGGATATTTAATTAAAGAAACTCAAATTCTTCTTTCTAGACTCTCTAAATGGGAAATTAATGAAAAAATAGGATTAGAATAGAAAACATTTACTTTTCTTTTATTAACTTTTTTAGTTACTATTAAGTAATTTTTTGATTGTTTTTATGTATACGACTTATTTCTTTAAGTCTGCTTGTAATTTCCCACTTATTCATGAGTTTTACTACACTTGAGGGAATAAAATGTTCCCACTCGTTATCTCTAACCATAGCTTCACGAATATCACTTGAGCTAAGTCCTTTTTCCTCTAATGGCACTTCCCAAAGAATATGAATTTTCAACCCTAAAGATTTGAAATATTTCTGTTTCTGTCTACCCCAATCATCGTATATAGTCAGAAAAAACACAGCCTCCATAGGAACATAATATTTAATAAGTTCTGGAACATTAATAGGGAAGGGTACAATAGAAAACTCTGAGAACTTTAAACCCTGCTCAAATAAAGTTGTTTGAAGCATTATATAGCGTTCAAAATAAGTTAAAGGATTTGCTAAAGGCATACTCCGATGGGGATTAGCTACCGAGTCTCTTGTTAAGGAAGGGTCTGGATTAGTGATACCTACTATAAGATATTTGCATAATTTTTTACCTGCTAAAAGATATCTCATATGATCATTATGTAATATTTGGAACCTTCCATGAATCACACCAATATCATACTTAAACTCTTCATTTACCATTTTAAGTTTTGATCATTCTTATATTAATGTAAGTCGAATAATTCAAAAAAGATTAATAATTTTTTTTTTATTACTACTTTTTCAGACCTTTATAACTTAAAAGACGGATTTAAATATTGCTATTAAACGTACAAAAAAGGAATTTCATAATTGACTGCAACGAATCTTTTCATGATGAATTTTGGAGACAACACCATTCCAAAAGAGAATAATCAGAAAAGTGTAAAATTTATACATGCTAGTGATATCCATATAGGACATGCCCAGTATAAAAGTGAATATAGATCTAATGATTTTTTGCGAGTCTTTAAGGAGATTTTAAATCTTTCTATAAAACATTCAGTTGATTTTATACTATTAGGGGGGGATGTATTTACTTCTTTAGAAATATTACCTGGAAAATTAACAAAAATCATTAAAATTTTAAGCGATTTCAAAATATATACTAAAGGAAATATTCCCATTATCGCAATAGAGGGAAATCATGACATCCGAAAATTTTCAAGAGGTTTAATACTATTAAAACGAGGTCAGTCATGGCTTAAATTAATTGCATATTTGGGACTGATAATACTTCTTGATGCTGATTTAGAAGCAGCTCCCGAGGATATTTTCCTACCATATAATTTTCAGATTAATAAAGGGGGAAAAATCCAAATAAAAAACGTTATAATCTATGGAAATCGATATATTGGGCAAGCTCCAGAAGATTATTTACAAAAGATAAGGACAGCTATTAATAAAGAAGATAATCTTTTCATTATTCTTTTACAACATTTCGGGATTGAAGGTCAAATGAAAAAGATTCCAGGTATTAACTTGGAAAAAGCTGAAGCGTTAAAAGATAAAGTTGATTATCTTGCATTAGGTCATTTTCATAAACAATTCATTGTAAACAATTGGATATTCAATCCGGGTTCCTCTGAGGCTGCCAGTCCAATAGATTCTACATATCTAAGAGGAGTTTTTCTAGTGGAGATTTTTGGAAAGGAGAATTTTACTAAGAAAGTCAAAATGATTCGATTAAATAATCGTCATCATCAGTGGGAGGTAATAAATTTTCCAAAGCAAATCAGAAGTAAGGAAGAATTATATAGTTTCATTATTCAAAGGTTAAAATCTTATTTTAAATATCAAAATCTCAATATTGAGCCATCAGATTTTAATATGCCTATTTTATATCTTGTTTTAAAAGGAAAACGCCCATTTAGATCATGTAAAATTAATGAAAAAGAATTAAGTAATAGAATAGTTAAAAATTTACCTATATTGTATGTGAAGATTTATCAAAAATTTACCAATTCTTTAGAAACATTAGATAAATACATGTAAGTTTTATGTCTCTTTTACCAATGTGATTTAATCACTAAAACTGAAAAAAAAAAATTAAAATGGGAAATAGAATTATCTAAACAAAAGTTAAGAATAAAAATCAATTATAGGTTTTTGTGGCAAAATCTTTTAAATAAGGATTAGAATTAATTATAAAAAGGAGAACAATCAAAAAATGTCAGACGAAATTAAATTAAAAAGAGAAGATATACAAATATTAGAAGAATTGGGTAATTTATCAAGAATTAAAAAACCAGTACCTAATAAAACCGAAACAAGCAATAAAGGTTTTTGTTATGGAGCTGATAATAATGAGATTGTAGAAATAATCTTAATCTCGAGTGGGTTATCAGCACTCCCCGAGTCAATAGGAAACCTATCATCTCTTAAAAGTCTAATCTTAAAAAGTAATGCACTAACAACATTACCAGAGTCTATTGGAAGGCTTTCTACACTTCAAATCTTAGATTTGAGTGGTAATAGCCTAACAACTCTCCCCAATTCAATAGGTGGCCTTACTTCACTCAAAACTCTCCTTTTAACTAATAATAGGGGCCTAAATATTCCTGATTCTATAGGAAATCTTCCCTCGATAGAAACATTAGATTTGAGTTCTTTAAATTTAGAAACTCTCCCGGAGTCACTAGGAAACCTTTATTCTCTACAAAAATTAAATTTAGGTGGAAATACACTTTTATCAAATCTCCCTGAGTCACTAGGAAACCTTTATTATCTTAAAAGTTTGAATTTAAACGGTATGAAAAATCTTAAAACACTCCCCGATTCAATCGGAAACCTCACTTCACTCGAAAGATTAAATTTATCAGGGAATGTGTTTTTTGAAGCACTTCCTGAAACAATTGAAGGTTTAGTATCGCTTAAAGAATTAGATTTAAAGTATAATAGAAGTTTAACAACTATCCCGGCGTCCATTGGAAAACTTGTTTCGCTCCAAAAACTCTATTTAAATGGGACTAAATTAACATCCCTCCCAGAAACAATAGGAAATCTTAAATCGCTCAAATCTCTAAGTTTACTACATAATCAACTTAATTCACTACCAGAGTCTATAGGGGACCTTTCTTCGCTACAAGAGCTAGATCTCTCTGAAAATCAGTTAACCATGCTCCCCGAGTCAATAGGAAATCTTTTTTCGCTCCGAGAGTTATTATTAGGAAGTAATAAATTAAGAAAACTTCCCGAGTCCATGGGAACCCTTTATAATCTCAACCTACTATCTCTAAGTCAGAATCTACTTGAGGAAGTACCAGAGTGTATAGGTGAACTTAAATCTCTCCAAAAATTAAGTTTTTTATCAAATCAGTTAAAATCTCTTCCTAGATCGTTAGGTAAATTGAGTGAATTAGAATATCTTGATATAAGGATGAATCAATTTTCTAAACTCCCCGGACCAATTTGGCCGTTAAAGAATTTAAAAGAGTTAAAACTTGAAAAAAATCCTTGGGATCTAGAATCCAAATATATAGTAGATAAACAAGACATTCCTTTACTACTTGATAACTGTAGAAAAAATGCAACGCTGAATGTTTTTTTAAGCCATGCAGTTGCAGATTTTGACTATTTTCAGATTGAAAAGTTCTCTGATTATTTAGAAGAACAAAATGAGGTATATAAAGCTATCTATTGCGAACAAGACTTAACAGGCAATATTGATGATTTTATGAACGAAAAGGTTCCTCAATGTCAACTATTATTGTTTTTTGCTTCTAATAAATCAGTTTTCAATTCTATTGATTGTGCGCATGAACTCGACTTAGCTCGGGAACATGAAATTCAAATCATTCCAATTAAAGGGGCTGATGTATCATGGGGAGACTTAGGTAAAATAGATTTAAGTCGGCAATTAGGACATGAATTTAAAGCTGATGAATTTGAAACCTTTAAAGAGAATATTTTTAATTATATTAAGAAACTCAAGGAAGATGTGAATTTATTTGACACGCGAGAAACAAAAATAGATACAGAAAAGCTAAATATTAAAAACACTTTAAACAGTTTCTTTGAATCAAAAGAATTTAGAGAACGGTTAATCGAAAATTTAGAAGAATTAAAAGAGACTTTTCAGGATTTAAACAATCAAAAAATTTCTCCATTAGAATATTATCTCAAAAGTGCCCAAATTCTTTCAAATAAACCAAACGAGTAAATAAAAAACAAAAAAAATTTAACCTGGGCTTAGAAAAATATTCTTATTGTTATAATATATCAGAAAACACAAAAAATAGATCGAAAATTATTAAACCGTAAAATCAACAAATATTAGCATTTTATAATGGTTTAACAATACTGAGTTTTAAGAAAGGAGTAAATTCAAATATAATATCCCTTATTATCCTCATTAGGATTGTCTTTGTCATCATCTGGGTCGTCATCGTCTTCTCCGAGTAATTTTTTGTAAAAATATTTCATCATTTCTTTAGGATCTCCTTTAAAATTTTTAAAATCTCTTGGATCTAACCTAATTATTCCTCCTTTTCTCATTGGGATAATTTTATTGCGAATTTCTTTTTCAATTCTTTCTTGTTTTCTGGCATTTAGAAGCAATTCTTTTTTCATTAATTCTTTTAATTCATTTACAATAAGTTTATCTAAATATTTAGGTTCATATTCCGCTAGTGTTTGGGCTTTATTATGACTAGTAATTCTTCTAATTGCTTTTTCTTCTTTAATCTTTGAAATTTGACTAATACTTTCAAGATTTAACATCGATATTATATTTAACCAATCAAGCTTCACAGTCCAGGAAAATCGTTCGTCGTTTTCTACCATTTTTATAAGACTCTTTTATTTAATTAATAAAATTCTTGAGAAAAATTAAACTTTTTTATCAACACTACTATTATGCAATCGACACTTGAGACTTATAAATTTATTTGTTTTTTTTTAGAATATCCAATCTAAAGGAATCTTCTAATAAATTTTACAATTTAAGAAAATTAATGATTGAGGTTTATTACAGATGAAGAAAAATAGATTTTCCTTTAGATTATTATCTGATTATCTAAATATCAATAAAAGCATTAAAATAACTACTTTCCTTTTAGCTAAAAAACCACTAACGGAAAAAAAGGTTAAAAAATAATAGATTTTAATTAAAAATATTGTAGATTTTATTTTTTTATTTATTTAAAATAATTTTTAAAAGATCGCGAAAAATCTTTAATATAGGTATTATTTATTTCTCCGAATTTGTAACGTCCACGTGGGATTTTTACACGTTTTGAGAAATGTCTCTTTAAAGATAATTCAAAATCATTTACCCACATGCTATTCTCTTCAGCAAACTTTATTTCACCAAATTTTAACAGAAAATCTGGATTCAAAATACTCATTTTTCATATTCACCTAAATTGATAATTTTTTTTTGTTAAACAAATGTTTTGTTAAATAAATCACTTTTTTAATAAACGTTTTTAATAAGAAAAGAAAGTTCACTATTTAAACATTTTCACCTTTTTAATATTCGGAATAGAATTCTAACACCGAATACTTATTAAATTTTCACAAAAATTTTAATAATAGTTATGGATTTGAGAAAATTGAACTTTAGCGTAATTCTTATGAGGGAGTTTAATTTACTCATTAAATATTCATTTTATGATAGATATAATTTTTTCTTAATCAATTAATCTAAGAATAAAATAATGGTAATTAACTAAGATTGTATTTTTGTTTCTCAAATACATAATTAATAAATAATATTACAAACCTATTTTATTATAAATTAGGACTTCAATTTATTCTTGATAAACAAATTATCAGTTAAATATCATATTCCATTATCATAAGGAGTGAAACAGAATGAAAAGACAAGTCGATAATAGTGCTTACTTGAAATATCTTCTTCAATATCTAAATGTGGATGATTTAAAAAAAATATGTCGAGATTTTGAAATTAAAGGGTTCTCTAAGAGAAAAAAATCGGAATTGATTGATTTCATTCTTGAGTCTTTAGCAGAAGAAGAATTTGAAGTAGTTTTAGAACAAAAAGAATTAGAAATTATTTCAAACGGTGTAGAATTAGCGTTAAAGAAGATTAGAGGTGAAGATAGGGAAACCCTTACTGAGATTAAAACAGTAAATCCCGATGATCATGAGATCGAATTATTATTTAAAGGCTTTAATTGGGAAAATAAATCATTTTTATCAATAACTTCTACCAATATTAATGACCCTGAAAGGGATTGTGATTGCCGAATTGGCTCAAATATGGGATTTTGTGGTCATTTTTGGATAGGATTTATCTTTTCATTAAAAAAAGATTGGTTTAAACTTAAAGATTGGACTTTAACATCATTACCAAGAGATTTTGAGAGTAGAATTAAAAATATAAAAATATCAGAAAAAACAATAGGAGACGCAAGTGAAAAGATATCAAAACCTACAATTCTTATCGATGAAACAGCAACTGGTGCGAAACTAATGAATTATATTAATTCATCTATTATAGTTTATGAAGGCGAGATTACAGAAATTGTAGAAAGAGAATCAGAATTTCAAGAGAACATTACAAAATATTTTATTGTTTCGCTAAAAGACATTAAATTTGGTCCAAAATTAAAAAAAAAAAGTGATTACAAGGAAGAAGATATTAAGATTGTTGAAGAGTTAAAAGTACGAATTAGTGAAAAACTACAAAATGAAAATTGTTTAAAAGAAGGAGATAAAATTAATTTTAATGGAAAACTTGTAAAGGATAACTTCTGGGGCTATACGGTAAAGAATGTCAGAAAAATTGTAATTAAATAACCAGAATAACAATAAATTCATTTAAGTTTATCGAGCGCTTTTCTTATTTTATTTAAAAATCAACAAAATCTTAATTAATCTATACTTAAGAATTAAATAACTAACTTTTTTTTAATAATAATATGTCTGATTTTATGAATGAAAAAGTATGTATTGTAACAGGAGCTAATTCAGGTATTGGTAAAGCTACAGCATTAGGTTTAGCAAACTTAGGAGCGACGGTTATAATGCTTTGTCGAGACAAATCTCGAGGCGAGTTAGCAATGTCAGATATTATAGCTAAAAGTGGAAATGAGTCAATTAATTTACTATTAGCAGATCTCTCATCACAACAATCTATTCGGCAATTTGTTTCAGACTTTAAAAAAAGATATGATAAATTGCACGTCTTAATAAATAACGCAGGAGTTAATCCTAGCAAACGGTATGAAACTGTAGATGGTTTAGAAAGATCATTTGCTATAAACGCGTTAGCTCCATTTTTATTAATGAATTTATTGCGTGAAATTCTTATGGATAGTGCTCCCGCAAGAATTATTAATGTAGCATCTTCTATGCAAAGAAAGATTATTAATTTTGATGACCTTCAATTTGAAAAACATTATTCTTCATGGAAGGTTTATTCACATTCAAAAGCTGCAGTCGTACTTTTAACTTACGAATTTGCTAGACAGTTAAGCGGTACGGGAGTTACTGTAAATTGTCTTCATCCTGGGGCCGTTAAGACAAATATTTTACATGATTATAAGAAAATTATTAAATTTTTTGCGAAGATTTTCCTTAATTTTGCTAAAAGTCCCGAAAAGGGAGCAGAAACATCAATTTTTCTGGCATCTTCCCCAGATCTGGAAAACACAAGTGGAAAGTATTTTAAAAATAAAAAAGAAGCGAAATCAAAAGAAATCACGTATGATGAATCTATCGCTAAAAGACTTTGGGATATTTGCGCTAATCTAACTAAACTAGATAAATACTAAATTTTCAAATTCTAAATCTAAATCTAAATTTCATTAAAAAGTTTATAATTAGTATTGCCTCTCAGTTTTTAAATTTATTAACAATGAGGATCTAAATATTGGTAGTATTAAATTTTCTAAAAAAAAATAAAACCTCAAAAACTTCAAATACAAGCGAAACAATATTTTTTAGATGAAATGAAAGATTGGAAAAAGGATTATACCCTAAAAATCACTGAAAATGACGAAGCAATTCAAAATATAGTTTCAGACAATAGAGTAGTCTTTGGACATGCTGCAGGAGAACCAATCGCATTAGTTGATGAATTAGTAAAACAAAAAGATCGCCTTCAAAATGTAGAAATAGTTCATATGGTTCCACTACAAGAATGTAAATATTGTTTACCAGGAATGGAGAAACACTTTCGGCATAATTCTTTATTTGCAGGATCAGGGACCCGTGGATCAATCCATGAAGGAAGATCTGATTATACTCCTGTATTTTTCTCAGAGATTCCTCGTCTCTTTAGAGATAACATTCTACCAGTAGATGTTGCTTTAATTCAACTTTCACCCCCAGATGAAAATGGATATATGAGTTTTGGAGTTTCTATAGATTACACAATGCAAGCAGCTAAATCTGCTAAAATTGTAATTGCTGAGGTAAATAAGCAAATGCCTCGAACAAGAAGTTCTTATATTCATATTTCGCAGATTGATTATATTGTTGAAAATGATCATCCAATAATAGAAATCCCCCTACCTAAAATTTCGGCTGTTGAGGAAAGAATAGGTAGTCATATCGCTTCATTAGTCCCTGATAGAGCAAATTTGCAGTTAGGGATAGGAGGTATTCCTGATGCGGTTTTAAGTTTTTTACAAGAAAAGAAAGATTTGGGGATCCACTCTGAAATGTTTTCTGATGGTGTTCTTGATTTATATGAGAAAGGGATTATAACCAACAAATTTAATAATCTTAACCCTGGTAAATTTACAGCTGCTTTTTTAATGGGCACTAAACGTCTTTATGACTTCGCGGATAACAATCCGAATATTGATATGCGCCCTGTTGATTACACAAATAACATAAACATTGCTGGCAAAATCAATACTCTCATTTCAATTAATTCTGCTTTACAAGTAGATTTACACGGTCAAGTATGTGCTGACACTATTGGATCTCAACAATATTCTGGTGTAGGAGGACAAGTTGATTTTGTACGCGCTTCAAGTTTATCTCCAGGGGGAAAATCAATAATTGCACTTCCTTCGGCAAATAAAAAGAAAACATTTTCTCGAATAGTCTCTAAGTTGGATGAAGGGGCGTGTGTAACAACTTCTCGTAATGATGTTCATTATATCGTTACTGAGTTTGGAATCGCTGATTTAAGAGGAAAAACTATTCGCCAACGAGCAGAAGCATTAATAAAAATCGCACATCCTGATTTCCAAGAACAACTTAAAAAGGATTTCTTTTAATATGTTTAATATTTATCTTTTAAAGATTGTGTTAATTGTTTTAATTTATCAGAAACTTTTAATTTGAAGGGTCGTACTTCTTCTAATTTCTTATAAGAATCAGGTAATTTCTCTATATTATCTAAATAAAATTTCTGAATATCATCAATTTTTGGTAATTTATTAATTAATTCACCGTTTTTCATGAAAAGTGTTAATAACGCTTCAGCATTTGGAGGGTGAGGCTCTTCTTCTAAGACTATAATATCTTCTTTAAATATATTATTTTCATCAAATATCCGATATACCTGTTTTATCCCTGGATATGTTAATTTTTCTTCACTAATTTTTATTCTGGGAGTATTATTATATTCCATCAACTTATATACGCCTGAAATGGTGGGATCATCGCTAGAAGTTGCTAATTCAGTTCCCACACCAAATACATCTATAGGTGCTTTCTTATCAATAATTTCTTTTATTTTGTATTCATTCAAATCTGAACTTGCTATGATTAACACCTTTTCACATCCATTTTTATCTAAAATTCTCCGAACTTTTTTAGCATGTTCAATTAAATCGCCAGAATCTATCCTCACTCCTTTAATTTTATTTCCATACTTGCACGCTTTTTGAGCTCCCATTTCTGTGTCATACGTATCAATTAAGAGGATTGAGTTTTCTTCATAAATTTTGTAATATGAATCGAAGCTTTCTATTTCATTTCTGAATTTTTGTACAAAACTGTGTGCCATGGTGCCAGTAGAATTGATACTTAATTCGAGATCTGCGATTACATTGCTTGTTCCGTTGAATCCTGCAATATAACTAGCTCGAGCCGCATATACACCCGCAAGTGGACTATGTGATCTTCTTGTACCAAATTCAAGGAGAACTTTACTATGAGCTATATTTTTAATTCTTGATGCTTTAGAAGCAATTAGAGTTTGAAAATTAATTACATTAAGTAGATAAGTTTCGGCTATCTGAGCATGGAATAAAGGTCCTTGAATTCTAACAATTGGCTCATTTGGAAAGAAAAAATTTCCTTCCTTCATTGCCCATAAATCCACATTGAATTTAAAATTAGATAAATACTCGTCAAAAAAACTAGAATCAATATTTTTAAATACTGTTTTTTTTCTTAAAAACTCGATAGCGCGCTCTGAAAATCTAGCGTTCTGTAAGTAATGAAGGGCCTGTTCTAATCCCGCAAATATTAAATAATTGCGGTTTTTAGGAAGTTTTCTGATAAATAATTCAAATGTAGCTATATCCTCCTCATCGTTAATGTTGTTTTCTAAATTATACTGGTAGTATGCAGCCCCCATCGTTAATTGATAAAAATCTGTAGCTAATATCATGTTAAAATCATTAATAAAACCAGAGTTCATATCACTCATTTTTATCATCGTAATTTCTTATATCTTCTTAAGTATTTACTTTGATTTCTTTGTTTTAAATATTTCATTTTAGAACAACAGTAGAACAAGAATTAAATAAAAATAAAAATCATTCTAAAATCATCCAATTTATTAAATGATTAAAATTCAATCTCTAACTTTTCTCAAAAATCTATTGAATTGAATATAAATCGCTTTAATTTACTTAATAAAATTAAAATTTGGAAAAAATGAATTTAAATATTAAAACTTTTTAAAAGAAATTATAAAAAATAAATAAATTAATAGTTCAAAATCTATAATTTACGAGTTGGTAAAAGGTGAAGATATTTTTTAGCTATGCTAGTATTGACCAAATTGACTATAAAATCGAAAAAATTGTTGATTTTTTGGAGTTCCAAGACGATATTCAAAGAGTATTTTATTGGGAACGGGACACAAAAGGAGGGGAATCTTTTGATGATTATATGAGGAATAATATAAAAGCAAGCAATTTAATTATTGTTCTATTTACACCTAATACAAAGAATTCTATGCCTGTTCTTGAAGAGATTGGTATGGCAAAAGCTTTTCAAAAGCATATTATGCCTATTTTTGACCATATTGATCAAATTGTTGCAAACATACAATCAAGTCGAGGAGTGAAATATATTCCTAATTTTCGAATGTTTTGTGAAGATTTATATAACAAAATAACAGGAAAAAAAGCAAAGTTTAAAGAAGCGGATCCTTTATTGGAATTTCGAAATGAAATTTATGAAACTTTTAAATTTAATAAAACTTCATATGTTGAACCTGAACTTAGAGATGTGACAGAAATTTATGAAAATAAAGAGGAAACCGAGAAGGAACTTCCTTCAATTAGTTATCGGATCTTTAAATTTATCTTGTTTGATCCGTTAAATCGGGGATCTCTAAATGTAATAACAGCGCCATCTGGTTCAGGCAAATCAATTCTTTTAAATTCGCTAAAACATGATATTCTTCATCAAGAACATTTGTCAAGTTATATTCCTCTTTCAATCAATGCAGAAGAATTGAAAGAAACCAAGAAAGATCTTTTACACGTGTTTTATAATTATTTACTTCCACATACAGAAGATAGATATTTTTCAAATTTTAAATCATTTATAAAATCTGGGAAAGGAGTCATTCTTTTAGATGGACTTAGTAAAAGTTTACACCCGCAGGAATTGCTTAAAAGTCTTTGCGAATTGGTTCATTCAAATAAAGCACGAATAATTATCACTTGCAGACCAGTTGTACATGAATATATTCGAAATTCCCCTAAAATAAAAGAGAAATCCCATTTATATCAGTTAAATTCTTTTAAAACTTCATCGCTTTTTGAATGGGTTGTATTGAATAAAAATGATTTTGACCAAACTCGACATCATCAAGCCAGGTCTATTTACTTAGTTCTAAGAGAAAAAGTTCAACAAAAAGAAGAAGAAGGAGAAGAAATCGTTCTGCCATCGCTAATGCAAGAGTTATCTATTTGATTTCTAAAATTCCACTTTTACATTGCAATTTTTAGGATTTGTATCTATAAGTTTAGAAATTTATCGTCGTTTAAATAATAATAATTAGAGAATTGGATGTTTTAAAGATTAAAAAACTTAAAAAAGTGAGGGAGTATAACGTTAAATGTTTTTGCAATGCTAAGAGCTAATCAATATTATCTCTTGGATTAATTTTAATTATATAATGATTCAATAAAAATAACAAATTCAGTGTAGAATGTTTAAAGGGCAAAAATTGATAGTAGAGAAGGAGAAAATGTATTTTTACTATTTATTTACAAATAATATGGGGCAAAGTAGTAAAAGTAGAAAAAACTATATAAATTTAGAAAATAATTTTGTATAAACACATATCTTAATAAATAAATTAGTGTTTGGAGTTAAAAAAAAATGTACCATTTAGACGATACAGAATATATTAACACACCATATTATCGAAAAACAACTAGCGTTTGTCCGGAATGCTTACAACCAATCCCAGCAGAAGTCTATGAAGAAGAAGAAAAAATTTGGATGAAAAAAACATGCCAAGACCATGGATACTTCAGAGATTTAATTAGTAGTTCAGCTAAATATTATAAGTGGACTCACTTCGTTTGGAAGGATAAAAATGGAAATATCATTTGGAAATTTGATAAAGATGGTGAAGCTAATCCCCCAGATATTGAAGGAGATGATCCAAGAGGGTGTCCTTATAATTGTGGATTGTGCTCTGAACATATTTCGACCTGTTCATTAGCCTTAATAGATCTCACAAATCGTTGTAATTTTAACTGTAACTTTTGTTATGCGAACGTTCTTCAGTCAGGATATCTTGTGGAACCCACCTTAGAAGAAATCGATAAAATAATGAAACACTTCAGAAGTAAGCCAATTCCCGCAGTTGCAATTATGTTTACCGGTGGAGAACCAACTGTTAGAAAAGATTTTCCTGAAATTTGTAAAATGGCAAAAGACAACGGATTTAAAGAAGTAATTGCTGCTACTAATGGTTATGGTTTTCAGCGCAAAAATGGAGGGCTTGAATGGACAAAAAAGGTTAAAGAAATGGGTTTGGATACTTTATACTTCCAATTTGATGGCATTAACGATTCAACATACGAAAAAACCAGAGGCATTAAAAACCTCATGGCATACAAGCAAAGAGTTATAGAAAATTGCCGTAAAGCTGGTGTTAATTCAATTGTTTTGGTTGCTACAATTGCTAAGGGAATTACTGATATCGAGGTTGGCAATATTATTCAATACGCCATAGACAATGTTGACGTGGTTCGCGGAATCACATTTCAGCCTCTTTCTCTATGCGGTCGAATTGCTTTTGAAGAACGTGCAGAGTTAAGAATTACCAATGCCGACATTCTCAAAGAAATCGAGAATCAAACTGGAGGGAGGATTAGCATGGAAAATGCGTGGTATCCCCTTTCGACTATCGTGGAATTAGGCAGAATTATATCATACTTGGCTGATGTTGAGCCAATTGAGTTTACTTGCCACCCAGATTGTGGGTTCGCTTCTTACATGGTCGTGAATCCTGCTACAGGAGAAATGGTTCCAATTATGGAATATTTCGATCCTTTAAAAATCATCGATTTCGCTAATAAATTTTGGGCGAAAATTAAAGACAAAGAAAAGAAACCGCTCAGAATTTTTGAAGATTTATTAGGAGATTTTGGGAAAACGCTCGATAAAGGGCTAAACTATCTTGATAAGACACAGCTCAAAGCACGCTTCTTACTTGGTATTTTGCAATACATGAAGAAGCCAGGAAAGATAATGGAACTATTTAGCAGACTCTTGATGAATGGAGATTGGGAAAGCATCAGTTCCTTTAGTTACGGTGCTTTATTGCTTTCAAGCATGCACTTTCAAGATGCTTATAACATGGATCTCGAAAGAGCAAAAAGATGCATCGTTCACTTCGGAATAGCCATGCCTGATGGCACAGTAAAAGAAGTCTCATTTTGCACCATGAATTCTATCCACAGGGCATCCATTGAAAAGCAGGTCGCGAAGAATATAACAGCAAAGGTTAGAAATGAGTTTGATACTACTACAGGACAAGAAATACAAGAAGTCGCACCTGAAGTAGCCCGTAATGGCGGAATTAAGAAGGAGAGTGATACTTAAATGCCTGAAGAATACATCAAGGATAAGGACGGTATGAAGATTCGTAAATTAGTAGAGCTGAGAACAACAACTGCTAAAGAATATGAGGATGTCATGCTCGCTCGGGTGGAAGAATTCAAAAACAAGAATGCGGATAAGAGTAATTTTAACAACTTTTTTCAAAATACGTTAGTATCTACTTTCGGGAGCCTTTTAGACATCAAACTCGGAATCGATAAGTCGTTAGGCGAAGAAAACGTAAAAAAGATTCATAAAATTATAGAAAATATTTTACTATTTGGTCTTTAATTTTCTTTTTTTATTTATTATTTATTATATCTTTTTTGTATATTTTATGAATATTGATCTACTATTTTAGAATTTTTAATTTAGAATGAAATTATTAAAATGTTCATAATGTCGTGAATTTCTATGCTTAAAAAATCTTAAAGGATTATAATAAAATATATTCAGAAGGAAAAGCAGCTTCTGTACTAAGGAAATGTTAGGTTCTTATATGCCTTTTTTTTTTTTTTTTTTTAATTGTTCTACCCTCCAATCAGGAAGTATGCCGTATAGAGTTTCTAATTTTGAATTTTTGAGAAAGTACTTAACCATCTCATCCCTGAGATCCCATAAAAAATCGTAGATTGCGTCTAGATGATCTCTAATGTTGTCTCGCTTCTCATAAAAATCTAATTTCTCAGGATTACGCTCTCAGCAAACGTAAGCGGGGCTTCTTCGAAAACAATCTTAGAATGGCAAAATAATGCACGAGGATTATTGAAAGTTAAAATCTAAATAGATTTTTTTTTTTAGTTTTTAATACATAAAAGGATTTCTTATAAAGATAAAGAACATTATCAATAATAATGCTGAAATTCAATAAAAAAAGTTTTTTAATTGTGAGTGTAAATTATGTCTCAACAAGCTTTTCAGGATTTATGGCCAGAACTGTATAGTCAATGTTTTGGATGTGGAAGAAATAATGAACAGGGTTTACAGATAAAGAGTTTTTGGGAGGGGGATGAAACAATTTGCACCTGGACACCTAAAAAAATTTATGAGGCAGGTTTAGGAGTTTTATGTGGCGGAATTGTTTCTACATTAATTGATTGCCACTGTGTAAATACCGCAATTGCAGCGCTCTATAAAACAGAGGGTCGTGAACTTGGATCAAAACCATTTATTCCATATGCGGGTGGATCTATAAATATGAAACATATAAAACCGATATTCATTAAAAAACCCGTTGTTTTGAGAGCAAAAATCAAAGAAATGAAAGATCGTAAAACAATCATCACATGCACGGTATTCTCAGGCAAAAGTGAATGCGCAATGGCAGAGGTCATCGCGATAAAAGCACCAGAACTAACATGGATCAAATAAGTCGCAATTATTCTTATCAATTTTAGAAATAATAAGATTTACAAAAAGAAATAAAGACAAACTAATCAATTTATTTTTTTTGAGATCCAGAGTATTAATTTTAATTACACTCTTTTTACCAATCACTAAATAACTTTGAAAAAATCATTATTTCGTTTAGGTATGAACAGCGTAAAATCTTACAAATGGTAAATGAAACAATTAAAATGAAATACATCTATTTATTCTTTCTTAGAATAAATTGTTCTTAATTTTTGGGTTCTTACAAAATTGATTGAGATTATTTAAAAACGCCCGTTATGTACAATTTTAAATAGACTCACTTTATACCTACTAAATTCTATAATAAATTTCAAGAACGCTTAAAAAAATACTCGGTCTTCAGTCGAAAATTAAAAATAAAATTCAATCCTAAAATGTTAAAAACAATTTCAGCAATAACTGGAGTAGTTCTGTAATACATAAATTTATTACTTCAATATAATATGCTTTAGTCAGGATAGAATCTCCCATTATACTAAATATTTTAAAGTAAAAAATTCTTTTCTTTTCTACACAAAAATGTTAAATATTATCCTATAATTATTTTTCGTAAATGTCTATTTATCCTAGGCGAGAAAAACCGATGGAATATAAAAGAATTTATCTATTATTCTTTTTAGGGGTAATTCTCATTGGTTTAAGTTATAAAAAGACTTAGAAGACAAATATTACTAATCAATATGGTGAAAATTAATTCCTAGAAAAAAACAAAAAAAGAGAAAAAATATAGGATGGTTAGATGAAATAGAGAAGTACCAAAGAATAAATTTATTAAAAAAAGAACTGAAAAACTTATTCGGGAAGTCTGAAAAGATTTACTTCTCTTCAAAGGAATTAGATGAATTATTCATCACCTTATTCAATTCAAAACCAACGAAATGGGAAAAAGAAGATAAACTTCTAAGATTAATTACTCAGATTCCTGAAGTTATGGTATTCCCACAAGGAGAAAATGATTATTTTTTAATATTAAAGGAAAATATTCAAGTACCCGATTATTTAAGAGAGATAATAGCTAATGACGATGTAATAATAAAAAATTTTGAATTGATCAAGCAGCATACAATTTTAGACAATCAAATCAGGGAGAAATCTAAAAATGACGAGTTTATAATTCAATGGGTTACTACTGATTCAAATAAAAAATATTGGACAACTCTTAAGAATAGCATATTTGAATATGGGGAAGGAATAATAGAAGATCCTTTAATTACAGTCTCTATGTCAGAAGCAATAGCAATAGATTATTTTTATCAAGGACGTCCAATTCTACGGAAATTAGATTTTCAAGGGAGACGTTATCAAATTACTGCATTTGAAAAAATACGTCAACACGTCTTCATTACTGTAAAACACCCTCTAGGCAATGACGTAAATGAACGATTATTAGCAATTGATTATTGTAAAAAAGAGAAAGAGAAAAAGGAAGAACATAAAAGAAAACAACAATTGAAATTGAAAGAAGAAGAAAGAGAAAGAAGAAGAAGACAAGAAATTATCGAAAAGCAAGAAAAGGAGCAAAATCGTAAACAGAAAGAGCTACTTTATAAAAGATTAGTTTCCCAATTTGAAGAATTAACCAGAATCTATGATGAAATTAAGATCACGGAACTGGAAAAGAAATTACCAGAAGGAATTCAAGAAAATTATAGTACAATATTTAATAAAAGTTTTGTAGCGTTGATTGAGGAGATGATAGTGAATAAAGATATTCATGCTCGAATCAGAGGTGAGTACCTAACTTTTATATCAAAACCAGACCGGTTAAAAGAGATCATTACACCCCCATATGTGAAAGAAATAATTATTTTAAGGGGAGGAGATTGGAAAATTGAAGATAATCAAAGTGTTTTTTATTTTAAAGTAAAGGTAAAAAATAGCTCTAAATTTGTAATCACTAATATTCAAATACTCTTATCTTCAATTCCTCCTGGATTAATACCCGAATCTGATAGATACAAGATTGAAACCTTAAATCCAGATTCATTCGAAAGCCCTCAATTTAAATTTACTGCTACAGATAGTTGTGTTGGAGATTTTATTAAAGGAATGGTTATCTTTACAGACCATACGGGAAATCAGCAAACTATTATTATTAAACCGTTTAGAATAGAATATGTATGTAATTTATTAGTTCCAAAATCGATTACAAAAGAAAATTACAGAATAAATACCGCATCAATGCAAGAAAGAAAAATTTTTTTTGATTGTGATCTTGAGCTTGATAAGTTAGAATCTGAAGTTGCTCAAATATTAGATCAAAACAACTTTTTTATGCTTGAAAATCCGAATAAAATAGATAAGCCTGATTTTAGAAAAATAAGAGCATACGCTGAAGGAAAATATGACAAACAAGATGTTGCTTTATCAGTTATAATGCAAAAATTAGCTGATCATAGAAATAAATTGATTATTAAAGCGATGAGTTATAAAGAAGAAAAAATAATTGATTTATTGAGGGATATTAGTATGAAATGTGATGTTTTGAAGAGTATTCCAGAAGATTTAGCTTCACTAGAAGTTATTTGTAAAAATTGTGAAAGCATAATAATTATAACCGATAACATGAAATCGAAAGATTTTATTATTTGTGAGGATTGTGGAGAAGAAATAGAAATTCCAAAATAGAAATTTCAATAGTAGGAGTCATCTAAGCAAGAAATTGAAAAATAAAAAAAAGGTTAACGTTATTGAAAGAATTTCAGAAATGAGTTGAACTGCCTCACTATATTTTTGCCTTACATATATACCTACAGAGCTTGAATTTCCCCATATACTTCAAATAACTATCGATCAAATAATAAAAGGGGAAAATACATGATAATTTAATATATCAAAATCCTATAAACTAGAGAAATTAGATATAAAGTACTTCAGATTGCTAATCATTACATTAGGAATTGTGTTATCCCTTTAAATATTGAAAAGCGGATTTCATGTCATTTTTTCAGAAGAACATTAAATACACTCCGAAAAAGGATGAGATGTCCGAAAGAAGATCGGATAATCCTACTTATCATAAAGTCAGCGATGTGAACTTTAATTGTTATGTTAAACTCAATTATAAGGACCACGTTCAATTGTTTGATAAGTGGAATCCGTACAAAATATATTTGAATCAAAGAGGTAACTTAGGTATTATCATAAATCATTTATAGTAATAATTCCACATGTATAATGATGACAACACCAAAAGAAAAAGAAGTTAAAAAGGAAGAAAAAACATATGAAGAAAACTTTTTCTTTGATGATTCTGAAGAAATCATATTAACTGAGCAAGAGATACAAAATCTTGAAAAAAAGCTTGAAAATAGAGAAATTGATGATAAAACTCGTTCTTTTTTTAAGGCCTCTCACCAATTTTATAAAAAATTGAAAGAGCAGGAATATACAATATCATTAGAAGAAATTGGGAAATTATAAAAGGGATTTTTCAATTGACTGATTTAATTTTTAAAGAACTAGATAGAGACTCCTTCTATATTATATTACTGGCTACAGAGCTTGAATTTCCCCATATCCTTCAAAGAAGTATCGATCAGATAACAAAAATGGAAAATACATGATAATTTAATTTATCAAAATCCTATAAACTAGAGAAATTAGGTATAAACCAGCTAAAATTGCTATTAAAAAGCCATATTTTTTAAAATAGATTCTGGAACTTCGCTTCTTAGATGATTTAAAAATGTTTTGGTCATATTCAGCATGACAATTAGAACAAGAAAAGATTGTATGGTTTTCTAATTTTTTGTTATAGCATACTATACTACCACAAATGGTGCATTTGAAATTTATTTTTTTCATATAATTAAACCATGTGGATAATATTTTTAAAAGTTAAGCATATTGCAATTTGAATTTTCTTTAATAAACTCAATCAATATCTGATATTTCGAAATCAGCATTTCTAAAAATTTTGAATATCTTTTGGTTGAACCGTTTTTCTCCCATCAGCTTTGGCTATCGTGATTGATTTATCAAGAATTTCAATTATTATTTCATTCAGGACGTTACCATCTATAAGGTCACTACTCGTTTGATACCCTTCAGATTTAAGGTAATCTCGTACTTTACTCTTAATAAAAAAGGCTTCTGCCTTTGCTTTCTTTAAATTAACATCCTCTCCCCCTTCTTTTTCAGCTATAATCCGAGTGAGTTCTCTGAACGATTTTTCAACATTCATACCTGTTTTAGCCGAAGTCTCAATATAAATGCTATTTCTGTCTTTGGCAAATTTCTTAGCATCAATAATATTTACTTTTCTTCCTTCTGTTTTGATTAGATCAGATTTATTTCCAATTAATATAAAAGGTATGTCTTTATTTAGAGTTTCATTCATTTCTGAATGCCATTCTGCTACTTCATTAAAAGTGTCTTCTCGAATTAAATCAAAAACTATCAGGGCACCATTACTCCCTCTATAAAAAGTTGTTCGTAAGTCTATGAATTTTGGTTGCCCTCCAACATCCCATAGAGAAAGTTGTGCTGTGTTGTCATCAACCTTACTGTGACTAATTTTTATTTCTTTTGTTAAGAATTTGGCTCCAATCGTAGCACGATAATCTACCTTGAACTCTTCACTCACAAATCTATGCAATAGACTCGTTTTTCCAACTGCTGGAGACCCTACTATTAATACCTTATACTTATAAATAATCATTTTTAGACTTATTAGGATGTTTTTTCTATTATTTTGGATTAATAATAGATTCCCTTTTTTTATTCTTACGTAAAACAAATTTTTCGATGTATAAAGATGTGAACCTAAAGAAACTATTTCATCACATTCTCTCTATGGCATTTACAGCAGTATCCTTTTTTCCCTTTACTTTATTCTTTTCTACAACGCGGACATTGTTTATGCCGGCAATATGTACATTTTTCTCATCCGGAACCACTACTTTTAGAAGGTGATCTTCTAAAAAATTTTTTCATTTTTCTTTCTCATTTTAATGATTTTATTTATTTGTTGAATTGTTCGAATTGATTTTTTAAATATTTAGGGCATTTATATTAAATATTTCAGAATAAATGTTTAGTAAAATACTACGTATAAAAGATTATGTTTTCCCTTATGACCTTATAATTTCATGTATAGTAATGAACTTATTTAAAAAAAAGACAAGAAAAGTAAGTTCATAGTATTATGACTTTTTTTTATTAATTTTTAATTACTTTGTAATCCTATAAAATGTATTTTTGAAATAGAATTTTAATTTCTTTTATCATGGTATATTATATAATCACCTTACCCGTTACTATTATTTTTCTTGTTTGTGGGGTAGGTTTTTTATTTTATGCAATTAAATTAAGAGAAAAATTTCCTAAAGAACATAATTTCTATAATAGTTTTTTGGCATTTATTTTATGGGTATTAGCTGGTTTGGTTTATCCGCTCTTTTTTTGGACAGATAATTCAAATATTATTTTTTTTTTACAATTATCTATGTTTTTTATTTGCCTATTCACTCCCAGCTTGATATTTCTTATATTATTTTATCAATATTTATTTGTAGTAAAGAAAAATCCAGATATTAAAAACGAGAGAAATATCGATAATTTTCTCATAAATTTAGATAAAAAAAACAACAGAATTAATGATTCAAGATCATATGATTTGAAAACTGATATGCATCGAAAGGCTTTACATTTATTTGGGGCAGGGATGATAATTATATTATGGATTTTTGCAGTATATATTTGGGAAGATTTATGGAAGGCTAACGAGATTTGGGGAATTGATGGTAAATATTTTGCCAGATTTTTAGTATTGACCACTGGATATTCAAGTATTCTAGTTTTTGGTGTTTTAGATTTTGTTAGATTATCATTTATTTTTGAGAATAGAAATATTTATCATCTAATACCAGATAAAGTATTAAATCTATTATGTAAATCTATGAAACGTAAAGAAAATTTTGAATTCATCAAACCAGTTATTTTAATATTATCTTTTGTACCCATTTTTTTCTTTCCATTTGGTGTATTTGCAGCAGCAGCATTAATAGCGACAATAGGGGATGGAGCAGCATCAATTTTGGGGCTTCGATTTGGAAAAATTCATATTCCTAAAACTTCAGATAAGACGTTGATTGGATATATAGCCGGATTTTTATCTTCTTTTGGAATTAGTATTCTTATATTAAGTTTATTCGAATTTAATTTAGGAATATCTAAAATTTTAATAATTGCGTTTAGTGGAGCAATTATCTTTTTAATAATTGATACATTAAATCTAAAGATTGATGATAATATATTAAATCCGATTCTCTGTGCAGTAGTTATGGGAATTTTATATTTTCTTTTATAACTTAAATTAAAAAAAAGCATCCATTTTTTTAATACCTCGAATTTCATCAAACGATATTCCTAGAGCATCTAAAACTTGTTCTAAAGCGGATTTTAATAATTCTTTATATTTCTTAGTATCTATATCTTGGAGTTTAGCTAGTTCAATTGCTTTTGCACCAATAACACCTTTACTTTTAATAAAACTTATAGTATCCCCTTTTTGAAATTCTTTTCCAGTTATCTCTTGTAATTCTTTAATAGCTCTAACATGTTGTGGGATAACTTTAGTATAATTTTTTAGAGCTTTTCGCATACTAATATTTATCGCATAGTCAGCTAAAGGAAATGTATCTGGTTTTCCAATTTTATTTAAATTAACTTTTACAATAGCAATAATTTTATCTTTCGCGTTTATAAATTCTTCATTATTTGTGATATTCTTTAAGATTTCAATAAGCTCGTTAAATGCAGTTCTAATAAATTCGGGAGTGTTTTTCTTTTTAGCAACTAAACCTTTTTTATCGACATATTTAGTACCCTTATAGATGCCAAGATAATTTTTTTTTCTTTTCGAGAGAGCTAAAAACTGATATGTTTTTTCTTCTTCTAGATCCAGATCCAACTCTTTTTTACTCCACTCAGATATTTCTTTCATTTGTTCTTTTGATGGATTTGATAGGAAAATTGAATCTGTATCTCCATATAGAACTTTTACACCTAATTCTTCTGATTTCTTAATTGTTTGCTTTATTGAATATTGTCCTATTGAAGTTGTACTTTCTGCTACAGGAAGACAAAAAAGAGGAAAATTTTGTGAGCCAAAAACACCGTAGGCAGCATTAATAAACACTTTAAGTGCTTGTTGAATTGTTTGATAATAATTACGATCTTTTTCTGTTAAATTTTTGTCACTTGATTTTGGTTTAAAGAATTTTACTCTTATATCTCTAAAAAAACCAACAACATAGGCAAAGATGCCCATTTTATGAGTACATATATAATATGGCGTTCCTTTTACAAGATTATCTTCATCATCTTTATGAGGACATAGAACAGTCTCATATGAAAGATTATATTCTTTTATAATTGAAGGATATAGGGACGAGAAATCCATAACAACTACATCATAATGAATTCCTGGGACAGGAGGTATAACATAAGCCCCTTGGAATTTCTCACCATTGGATTTTGACATTAGCAGTCCTCCTTTTTTTATTTCTTTTATTTCAGAGCGGTGGGGAATTAGTGAATTCTTTCTCCGGTGTTCAAAATAAAAAATATTTTGTATCCATGTTGAAATTTGTCTTCTAATCATATCATGAATACCCATTTTCGTTATCCGGCATAATAAAATGATCAAATTCCAAACTAAAGAATTGTTAAATCTTGTTAATTCCAAAGTTAATAAAGAATCTTTAAGATTGTACCAAGCCAGAATATTATATTCCATATTATGGATTTCTTCTTCATGGTGATATTTTCCTTCTCCTAATAATGCGGCACTAATAGCGTTTAAGGAGGCATTTTCATAAACTCCTCCAAAGGCATAACCAGAAATACTTCTGTTAAAAAATAGATTAAATATGTCAATATGAATTCCTTTTCTTAAATCGCATTCTGCATTAGATAAGATACCGAAACCTCTCTTTACTTGGATAGGATTTAGATCTTTATCAATTTTTAATTTATCATTTGCTCGATGGTATAAATAAGTTAGATCAAAATTATCTCCATTAAATGTAAGAATTATAGGATATTCCCACATAAGCCGAAAAGTTTCTTTTATTAAATTTTTCTCTGACTTGAAGAAAACGATTTTAGCATCTGAAGGAAAATCTTTATGAGGTTTCCCGTATGAAAATCCTTCTCTCTCAAGAATGTACACTAATTTTAAACCATCTGTAGCATAAAATGATATGCTAATTACATCCTGCTTAGCAAGACGAGGATTTGGTATTTTATAATTTCGTTCATCCATTTTAACTTCAATGTCCATAGCTAAACGTTTCACATCAGGGATAGGAGTTATAAAAATATCTGAATTTTTCTCAGAGAATTCTTGAATTTCAGGAGATTCATCTTTAAACAGATTTCGAAGTTCTTTTGCCATTACTTTTGAATTATCTTCGATTTTTTCGAAATTTAACTTTACAATTTTCCCATTTTCAATACTATAAATTAAACCGGGAATTAATTGTCTATCAAAGATATAATTCAGATGATACCGAATATCCGCTTCCCAAGATTTTATTTCATTTTCACCTAAAATATTACGAATATTTATCCCTGAGCCTCCGATATTTGTAGGAGTCTTACCATAGATTTTTGTCATTTCAATTTCTTTATCATTTAACAAATCGAACTTTTTAATTTCTTCAAATCGTTTAAATCCTTCATAATCAATCAGTTTCTTTTTCTGTTTTATATTACCAATTTTTTCAGTATAAAACAATTTTTTCAATTCTGGAATAGATTCTTTGCTTAAACAATAAGGTTCATGATCTGTTGTATCAATCCAAATTTTAATTTCGTTAGTTTTTAGATCATAAAATTTGCAATATGCTTTATTTTGCCCACCATCATAGTCTACGTCAAGTAATAAACCTTTCTCTATATCTTCATTAATTTCTCCTCTTTCGATTAGGTATCGGATGTATGATGAAGATACACTCTCTCTAAATACCTTTTTTAATTTAACATTACCTTCCTTTAGACCAAAAGGTTCATTTCTTTCTTTAAAGAATAAATTTGATGGAATTTCCTTTTTAGCCTCATCTGTTTTAAAAGTTCTTTCTTCAACTTTCTTTTCTTTTGAGACTTGAGCTTTAACTTCTGGTTTAACTTTTTTTTCAAGTATTTCTTCTTTTGTAGTTTGTAGAGATACATCTTCTTCTATTTTTTTCTCCTTAATAAAGGAAAATAGTGATTTTTGTTCTTTATCCTCTAATTTTTTCTTTACTGCTTTTTTTGGACTCGGCAATTCACTAACCAAGAAAATATTATAGTTCTAAAGTATTATGTTAATTATTATTATATTTATTATAATACCCACTATTCCGTCTTTAATATTTGATTTAATACGTTGGAATAATGCTGTTACCGTTATAAAGAGGATTTAACTAATATATTTTAACATATATAAAGTATTATCTATTTTTAGCAATTATATTCTTTATTTCTTCCAAAAGTAGCTGTTTTTCTGCGATGTACCAGTCAAGTTGACTTTTTGAGGGATTTTCATTAGATATTATATCAGCTACTTCTTTCACTTCCTCTTCAGAGGGTTTAATTAATCCACCATTAACGTCTTCTCTTATTAATAGAATTAAGTTATCTGTTTCTAAGGGCTTAATATCATATCCATTTTTTATATTGCTATTAATAGTGACACAAAGTTCAGCAAGTCTCCAAGTGGACTTTTCTACATTCTCTTTCTTTTTATATATTTTAAATGCTAAAGCTGTCACGTCTTCTTTACTAAAGGGCATTTTACTCAAACAGAAATACAATTAACTAAAAATTTAAACAATTAAATAGTTGATTAACAAAAAGACAAATGAACTTTTAATTATTTCTGTTACCTTTTTTAAGTGAATAAAACCACAAAATTAAAAATTTATTATTGTTTCTTATAAACCATAGAAAAAATAAAATGCCTCTGTAGCTTAGCGGTATAGCATCAGATTAGTGGTTTACAAATAGCTCCACTCTGTAATTGTAATCTGAAGGTCGGGGGTTCGATTTGTGTGCGGAATTTACCGAACTCAAGAATATCCCCCTAGAGGCTCTATTTTCTCCTATATATTACATCACCAATCATCAGATCTCCATGAAATTCCCACCGGAGGCTCCACTTTTTCTTATTTTTTTTTATTTATATCTTATATTATATTCCATTTTTTATGATTTCTTGAAAAAATCAAAAAATAAATTATATTAATTCCTACTGATGTTTTTAGCTGAATAATTTCCTTGCCCCATTAATTTGATAGGCTTTACTGAAATATTTTAATTAATGCATTTTTATATTGACTGTTCATGAATAAGATAACCCATACTATCTTGTGTATAATAGATAATGTTAGGTCTGACGACTTATTTAATTTTATGAATAGAGGACTACTTCCTAATATTAAAAAACTAATGGATAATGGGATTTATTCTAAAAACTGCATAACAGATTTCCCTCCTATTACATATCCCACACAAGTGACTATGATTACAGGTACTTATACAGGTGATTATCGAAAAGAACTATGTCATGGTGTACCATTAATGAATTGGATGGGACGTGATAAATCTCCTCCAATCCTGAGGAATTATACTGCCAGAAATATGCAAATCTATAAATTAAATAATGAACTCGGTAATAAGTGTAAAACTATTCTCGAAATGATTGAAGATGGGAATACTTCAAGTATATCGCAGTTCATAAGTAGAGGAGCAAATTATTTTTATCCCGAGAGAAAATCAAAGCTTGCTATGTATTATCTTATTATAAGATTTTCCCGTAATTTAAAAAGAATGATAACCAGAGCTAATTCAATAATTGCTCAAAAATTAATAGAGAATTTTAAAAACCCTAAAAATTTTTTTAAAAACAATGAATCCCCTGTATGTTCTCTTCTCTGGTTCATGACTCCTGATATATTATTACATGAATATGGTTTTGATTCAGAAATTTATAAATTGAATTTGTTGCATATAGATAAGGTTATTGGGCTTTTAATTGACAAATTAGATGAAATGGGATATTTAGATGAAACTGCAATTGTAGTTACTTCCGATCATGGAAATTATAAAGCAAGTAGAGTAGGTTATATTAATGATTTTCTCGAGCGATATAAATTAACATCTTATTGTGGGCGTAAAAATTTAAAAGGAAATATAAACATCGCGAAATATGATGGGATAGGATTTTTTAATTTTAAAGGTATTAATAAATCAGATAATAAATATAGTTGGATTCGTCCTAAATTAAGCCAACTTAAAAATTACGGTCCAAAAAAGGTAGATTTACTAAGAGGATTATTTAAAATCGAGGGAAGTCATTTAATGTATTATAGAGACGATGACAATACATATAATAAAGGAATTATCCATTTAAAACGAAAGTCTAGAAATAATAGTAGTAAAATCATCTTAAGTACAATTGAATATCGAGGAAATGGTCTTGATTATAAAACAAAATACATCTCAGATGATAATGAGAACGATGTTTTTAATTATTTAAATGATCCTATAGCATCTCAACTAATAGATAACAGATTTCACTCGATTCAAGAATGGTTGGGCGCTACTTACCATCTTGATTACCCAATGTACCCCGATTTAATACCGCGACATTTTAAGAACCCTCGAAGTTCCGATATTATTCTTAGTAATGATGGAAGCATCGTATTCAACATTAATCACGGAAAGCAGTATAGTAAAAATTTATATAATCACGATCTTGGTTTAAGAAGTTGCATGACTGTCCCTTTAATTATTGGGGGATCCTCAGAAATCCCCCATAAAGAAATAAATTACTGCAAAACAACAGATATTGTTCCTACTATGTTAAAAATCATAGGGAAAAAGCCACATAAAAGTGTTATAGGTACAAGTCTTATATAACCAAATAACACATCAATTCTTTTTTGCTTGAAGGGCGAAAAATTGCTTTATTAAGAGAAATTTTCTACTTTTCAGCTTTTTAGTAGATTCTGAGTATGTAATGTTAATTTTACGTAAAAATAACATATAAAAAACTTAACACTACTTGAGAATTAATGGAAAAAATAACTTTAATTAAAAAGGATATAGAAGAGAAAAAAGGTAAAGAATGGCGAGGTCTACAAAAAAAAACAGAAAACAAGTTAGAATCTCTCTTGTGGTACTTAAAACATCTAAAACTACAAGAATATCCAAAGTTAGTTGAAGAAATAGTTGAATTTTATTATAAAGCAAAAGATACTAATTTTATAAAAATGGAGGATCTTATTCGAAAGTTAGATCAACTCAGTACAAAATTAAGTAAAGAAAATGTTTTTAAAATGACCGGTACTGCCCAATCATACGCATCAACGTGGGATCAGGTAAATTATTTTAAAGTAATAGAAGTATTTAAGAAAAAAGTTGAAGATTTATTAAACAGTACTTCTGGCATTAGTTTATCTGAAAAAACAAAAAATTCAATTATTACATTTCTAAATTATCTTAATCATCCGGAACTCAAAAATAAATCAGCTTTATTTGAAGAGATGAAAGATAAATATAAAGCATTTAAAAAACTAAATTTTCTTTCAATACAAGCATTTGATGATATGTTGAACAAGTGTGAAATAAAATTAGGGGCCGTTACTAAGAAGTTGAAAAAATGGAAGAGTCCTGAGGAACTAAAGAAAGGATTAGATAAAGAAAGGGAAAAATTTGGAGAAGAAAAAGAAATATTAAAGAAAGAACTCAAAATTTTAGAAAATGAACGGGAAATCGTGAAGGCAGAGCGAGATAATTCAAAGTGGGAACAGGAAAAAATACAAGGAGTTCATATGAATTTAAAGAGGGAACAGATAAAAATAGATGGAGTACATAAGAATTTAAAGAGGGAACAGGAAAAAATAGAAGGAGAACGTGAGAATTTAAAAGCAGAACAAGGAAAATTGGAAGTAAACCGAAGTAATTTAAAAGCAGAACAAGAAAAATTAAAAGTTGAACGTGAGAATTTAAAGACAGAACAAGAAAAAATAAAAGTAGAACGAGAAAAATTAAAGAGAGAACAGGAAAAAATAGAAGGATTAAATAAGAATTTAAAGACAGAACAAGAAAAAATGGAAGTAGAATGTGAGAATTTAAAATCAGAACAAGAAAAATTGAAAATAGAACGCGAAAATTTTAAAAAAGAGTTAAGAAAATTACAAATTGAAAGTGTGAGTCAACTTATAGGGCAAGAAAAGGTAGACTAGAAAAAATTAAAATTTTAATTATAAATAAGAGAAAATTTTATCAACTGATGGAAGCATTGTATTCAACATTAATCACGGAAAGCAGTATAGTAAAAATTTATATAATCACGATCTTGGTTTAAGAAGTTGCATGACTGTCCCTTTAATTATTGGGGGGTCCTCAGAAATCCCCCTAAAAGAAATTCCTTGCTGTAAAACAACAGATATAGTTCCTACTATGTTAAAAATCCTAGGAAAAAAACCACATAAAAGTGTTATAGGCACAAGTTTGGTATAACTATATATTACATTAATATTGTATTTTGTTTAAAAGGTTAAAACAATTACTTCTCTGAGAGAAATTTTCTTCTTTTATCACTTTTTAATAAATTTTGATATTATTATTGGTTTTACGTAAAGAAAATATATAAAAAACCTAACACTATATGAGAATTCATGGAAAAAATATCTTTAATTATAAAGGATTTAGAAGAAAAAAGCGGTAAAGAATGGTTAGGTCTACAAAAACAAACAGAGGATAGGTTAGACTCTCTTATATGGTACTTAGATCACCCAAAAATGCAAGAATCTCCCAAATTAGTTGAAGAAATAGTTGATCTTTATTATGCGGCAAAGAGTTCTAATTTCGTAAAAATGGAAGGAATCATCCGCAAATTAGATCAACTCACCATAAAATTTAGTAAAGAGGGTGCTGTAAAAAAAAGAAAAATCGCAGAATCACACGCAGTAAAGGGGGAACAAGTAATTTATGAAAAAGCAATAGTAGAATTCATAAAGAAAGTTGATGATTATTTAAATAGCACTTCCGGCAATAGTTTACCTGAAAAAACAAAAAAATCTCTTATTACTTTTCTTGGTTTCCTTAATCATCCAGACCTCATAAAAAAAACAGCATTATTTGATGAAATGAAAGATAAATATGATAAGACAGAGGAGTTAGATTTTCTTTCAATGCAAACATTTGATGATATGTTGAACATGTGTGATATAAAGTTAGGTGCTATTACCGATGAGATGAAAACATTTAAGAGTCCTGAGCAAAGAAAAAAAGAATTAGATGAAGCTTGGGGAGAATTTGAAGCAGAAAAGGAAAAGTTTCAAGCAAAACTCAATAATCTTGAAAGTGAAAGAGAGGCAATTAAGGCTGAACGAGAAAAAATAGAAACTGAGAGAAGTCAAATAAATTTAGATCGCGAAAATTTATTGAAAGAACAAGAAGAATTTAAAGTTAAAAATGATAATCTGAAACAAAATCTACAGCAATATGAAGTTAAAAACGAGAATTTAAAGCAAGATAGAGCAAGAATGGAAACAGAACGCGAGAATTTAAAATTAACACAAGAAAATCTGCAGATAAAAAAAGAAAACATTGATGCTAAACAGGAGAAATTAGATAGAGAGCTAGAAAAACTAAAAACTGGGTAAGAAATAGTATCCTTTGAGTAAAATTTGAATTCAAAAAAAGTAAATAGGAAATTGTTGAGTTAATTAAAGTTTTAAGATTATTTTCTCAACTAATTATAGATAAAGATTTATTCTGTTTTAATTCTTTTAGGTAGGAGGAAGACATCTCTTGGTCCAGTTCTCTTGAGATGTATTGCTTGTTCAGTGCAATGATAAGCACAGAGACCACATCCAATACATTTTTCTTCATGAACAACTGCTAGAGTATCATCAACACTAATTGTTTCCATCGGACATATTTTCAAACAAATTGAACACCCTGTACAAATTTCTTCATCTACTTTTGCTAAATAAGAAGAAACCGTATGGAGAGGTAAAGCACCCCGAGAGTAAAAATTAAGAATCCCACAACAACATTTGCAACAATTACAAATTGCTTCTATGCCCCTATCCAAATCTGAATGCACATGAAATACTTTGTGGACTAAACCATAATCTTCTGCCTCTTTTAATATTTTGATTGCTTCATCCTTAGAAACTCGTCTTCCAAAATTTTGTTCGATTGCAAATTGCGCACTTTTATCTAAAAGGAAACAATTTTCTTTTGGGGCTCCCAATTTACAAGGATCATCTAATAAATCTTTTGAATGGCGACAATAACAATGGGCTACTGCAATATCTTCATAGTCTTCAATATATTTCGTAATATCTTCAAAAGGTATCACTTTTTCTGTCCCAACCTCTACTTCTTTTTGAACAGGGAGGGTTCTATCTGTTGGAGGGAGATCCTTAAAAACATTTATGATATTATCATAATTTTTTTGAGTTCCTTCACTTATTTCTTGAAATGATTTTTCAAATAACTTTGCTAATTTATTATCTCTTTCTGTTGTAGTACCTCTTAGAAAAGTATATTCAAAAATCCCCGGATATAATCCCATTAATCTGAATATCTGAATTCCAGTACGCCTACTCTTTGTACCGACAATTATACCATTGTGCATTAAGGTGTTAAGCATTTTAATTATCGTATTTTCTTCCATATCTATTTTTTGCTTAATTTGTTCAAGAGTTATGGAAGGCTTCTTAAATATTAAAAGAAATTTGGCTTGTTCTTCAGTTAATAGATTCTGCAAAAGCTCTTTCAAAGCTTCACTGATAGGAACAGGGAATACTCCCGATTTTGCTATTGTTCTTGCCACTTTATACCAGAACTTATCAGTCATTTTATTTACTTCATGTGATAATTTTTTAATAGATGAAAAAGTCCATGATTTAATTATATTTCGCGCGATTTAAATCCACTAAATCTTAAGACTCTTATAATTTTTAAATTACAAACCCCTAAAATCATATTGAAACAAAATTTTGGGATGAGGATTTAAAATATGATGAGTAAAGTCCAGAATAGAGTAAATAAATTAGAACTCTCCGTAAGGCTTTTGGAAGCCCATTTACATAAATACGGCCATTTATTACAACCTAGACCACTTCACTTTATTAAGCACCGAATTAATGCATTTAAACGTGAACTTGGAATAAGGAAAGATTATCCAGCTTGAAGATAAATTATTATTATTTTTTCCTATTTTAATATAGCTTAATATAGTAAAAATTTGTAAAGTGATAAGTGATATTATTTGGTTTAAATCTGTTTTTTCTTCATTACCTATACTATTTTACTCAAAAACCTAATCATATTTATCAAGTATAAATATAATAATACCTTTTTTTCAACAAATTCACATAAATGTAATTAGATTTAGAAAAAAATCATGGAAAAAAGTGATGTTGAATTTAAAAAGTTAAATATTAGTATATTTTCATTGAACTACTTTATACAAGGATTAAATCAAAGTATGTTCGCTGTTATTGTCCCTATTTATTTAATTTTAGAGCTTAAGACAGTTGCAAGTGAAGATATAGCACTTTTAACCTCAACTGTTTTACTTCCTTTCGCGATTAAGTTTGTATATGGAATATTAAGTGATAAATTTTCTTTTAAAAAATTAGGAAGAAGAAAGCCTTGGATTATTGGACCTATATCCATTTCTGGGTTGCTTTGGGTAATATTACCATTTATTATCACACCCAAAAGTGTATTTATGACATTTTTAATCAGTGGTGTGTTTATTATCCTTGGTGTAGCTATAGCAGATACAGCAATAGATGGTCTTATTCTTGATATATGTCCAAAAGAACAATTAGGTCGAACACAAGGTATTTGCTGGGGTATTAGATCTGTAGGAATAATAACGGGTGGTCCTTTAATAGTTGCCATCTATTTACTTGTAGGTGGAAATATAGAGGTAATATTTATTGGATTAGGAATAGTTATGATATCAACATCTTTAACAATTCTATTCATAAAAGAGATTATTACACCAAAAGATATAGATATTATAGCTAATTTAAAATTAATTTTTGGAAAGGCTAAAAACTGGAAAGTATATATATATTCATTATTTAATAGTTTTGTTGATGGTGTGATTTTTGTGTTTCTATCTCTTTATATTATTATTCAAACACCATTACTTGGAGCTGAAGGTGCTACAATCAAAATTTTATCAACTAATACTAATTTATATACTGCAAATGCATTTATTTCTTTTATAATTGGCTTAGGTGTTATTGTTGGATCTCTTATTGGAGGATATATTTCAGATCTAAAGTCAAGAAAAATTAGTGTATATGCTTCTCTTTTAATAACATGTTCATCTTTACTTTTATTATTAATTCCCGTTCCAATTCCTATTTTAATTTTATTTGCATTTCTTGTAGGGTCTTCATCAGGATGGCGGACTTCGAGTTTTTCTGCTGTAATCGGTCAAATATCAACACAGTATCCTAAAGTAGCTAGTACATATTATGCTACCTGTAATTCATTTGCAAATATCGGCGCTGTATTGGGATTGCAAATAACTGGATTTTTATTTGCCAGCTTAATTGGATTTGATAGCTATATGATTTATTCAATTATCTTTTTGTTTATGGCATTTCTTTCAATTATTGGGATTATACCATTTAGGACAATTAACGCTGAAGAATATGAATTGAATTTAGACGAAAAGAAATAATAAATTCCAACACTTTTAAAAAATCTACATTTTTTTCTTTTGTTTTTCTTTTTTCGGGAGAAATCAAGCAATCTAATTGAAATATTGAGTTTCGATTTCGAAAAATTTTTATCATTTAATTAATGATTAATTTCACATATTTCTAAATCTAATTTTGAAGGATAGGTGTTTTAAATTAAATTGGAATATTCTGAGAGGGTAAAGGGGCTACCAACATATATTTTTGTAGAGATAGAGAAGTTAGTAATAGAAAAGAGAAAGAGTGGTGTTGATTTAATACCTTTGGGAATAGGAGATCCTGATTTAACTACTCCCGATTTGATAATTAATGAGATGATAAAACAGGTTAAAATTCCGGAGAATCAAAATTATCCTACAAGTATGGGAGAAGAAGATTTTAGAGAAGCAGTAGCCAGATGGTATAAAGTAAGATTTAAATTAAATTTAGATGCGAAAGATGAGATTACTAACGTAATAGGAGGTAAAGATGGGGTTGCTAATATTGCAAGAGCATTTGTTAATCCAGGAGATATAGTTCTTTGTCCCAATCCGGGATATCCCGTTTATGAAAATGGAGCAACAAAATTTTGTGACGCTAAGCCTTTTTTAATGCCTTTATTAAAAAAGAATAATTTCCTTCCTGATTTAGAGGCAATTGAAACAGAAATTCTAAAGAAGGCTAAATTAATGTATTTAAATTATCCTAATAACCCCACTGGAGCAATTGCTCCAAGAGAATTCTTAAAAAAAGCTACTGATTATGCTGAAGATTATAAGTTTTTGATTGTTTATGATAATCCATATTCAGAGTTTACATTTGATGATTATATTGCTCCAACATTGCTACAAGTAGATGAAAACCAAATTGAAATTAACAGTGCCTCGAAAATGTTCAATATAACAGGGTTTCGCTGCGGATGGGCTGCGGGTAATCATGATATAATAATAGGATTAAGAAAAGTCAAATCTCAAATCGATTCCGGTTGCCCCATGTTCATACAAAGGGCTGTGATTAAAGGATTAAACGAATATAATTCGGAGAAAAAACCTGAAATTGTTGAAAAAACAGTGAAAACATATGAAAAGCGTAGAGATATTCTTGTCAAGGGTTTAAATGATATTGGCTGGAAAACAGATAAACCCCAAGCAACATTTTATATTTGGACCAAAATACCAGAAAAATACTGTGAAGTGAATTGTATGGACTTTGTTAAAAAATTGATCGATGTCGGAGTAGTTATCACCCCTGGAACAGGTTTCGGTCAATATGGTGAAGGTTTTGTTAGATTTGCTTTAACCCAACCTGAAGAAAGAATTAAAGAAGCATTGGAAAGAATAAATAAATTGCTAAATTAAATGTAATAAAAAAAAGATAAATTATTTATTGAGATTATTGACCTTTATGGAAAAGAAGATAGTTATTGTTGGCGCCGGTTCTGTAAATTTCGGTCTACCTATGTTTACTGACATTTTCTTAAGTGATACATTACAAGGTTCTACAGTTGTGCTTCATGATATCAATAAAGGTAAGTTAAAAACAATTTACGAGATATTAAAAACTGAAAATGAAAGATTAGGATTTAGATTCAATCTTGAACAAACACAAAATAGATCTAAAGCCTTTAAAAACGCCAATTTCATAATTAATGCAATCGAAGTTGGTGATCGAATGAAACTATGGCGCCAAGATTATGAAATTCCAAGAAAACATGGATCAACTCAGATTTTAGGTGAATGCGGGGGACCAGGAGGTACATTTCATGCTTGGAGGATTATACCTCCTATTATTGATATTGTGAAAGATGCTGAAAAAATTTGTCCGAATGCATTTTTCATTAATTTTTCTAATCCAATGTCTCGAGTTTGTTTAGCAATTAAAAGGAGCGTACAAAAAATTAAATGGATTGGCTTATGCCATCAAATTGAGTTCATGCATAGACATCTTCCATATATGTTTGATGATTTATTCCATGAGGGAACTTTGGAAAATTTGGGTATTAAAGAAAAATCTGCTCGACTGAGAGAAACAGATGCGAATATAAGGATAAGGGTAGCTGGTCTCAACCATTTTGCTTTCTTAATAGGTCTTGAGAATTTTAAAACAGGCGAAGACCTAATGCCAGAGTTTAATAAAAGAGCGATGGATTATTTTAAGAATCATGATGCTAGATTTGAATTTTCGACGCTTACATTTGAAACCTACAAGCGTTTCGGATATTTCCCGTATGTTGGAGATAACCATTTAGGGGAATATATTCAATACTCTGAAGAATTCACAAAAACACAAGATATGCTGGATTGGATTAATTTTGTTGCCCAAGATGGCAAGTTCATAAATAAAAGATTTCTGACTTATCATAGAAGGCTCAAGAAAGGAAAATATCCAAAAAAAGGAATTCTTTCACGAATTCCCTCTAGAGAAAGAGCAATACCTATAATAGAAGCTATTTTAAATGATAAAAATTCTTACGAAGTTGCAGTAAATATTCCAAATAATGGCTTAATTAGTAATTTACCTCAAGATTTAATTCTTGAGTGTTCAGCAACCGTTAATAGAGGTGGTGTCCATGGTGTTGAAGTCGGAGATTTACCAAAAAATATTGCTGCTATACTTCGTATAGAAGCATCCATCCAAGATTTATGTGTTGATGCTATTCTAAAAAGATCTAAAGATATTGCTATTGCTTGCTTAGCTATAGATCCTAATGTTGGAAGTTTTGAAATGGCAGAAAAGATCTTTAATGAAATGACTGAACTACAAAAAGATTATTTACCTAAATTCAAGTAATTTTATTTTACATTATTTCATAAAAATTGGACTATATATCTTTTTTATATTAAAAAAAAGATGAAAAATGTAAATTAAATCTAATAGATAAAAATTGATGCATTTATTAAGCAAGTTCTTTTAAATTTGAAAAACTTATGATACATTTATTTATCTAAATTACTATTATTCTCAAAAAACTAATCATATTAGTTTTTATTATGAAATCTAATGGTATAAGTGATTCAGAAGAAAGAATCAAAAAAGCTACCGAAGTGCTTCAAAAATTTTGGTGGTTTTCATGGTTTTTGATCATTGCTCCTTTAATTATTTCGGTGGTAAGTTTATTTATTTTTACCTTATTTAGCGCAGGAGTGTATATTGCACTATCTTTCTCTGTTATAATTTTTATGTTCGCTCTACTATTTTTTTATAAGGCTTTTGATAAATACAGAAATAATCCATTTTTTCTAAATAAAACAAATAACCTTAATGCTAGAATCCATGTTTTATTTTTAATTTCTATATTATCTTTCATAGTAACTCCAATATTTATATTTATTTCACCTCCAGGTTATTCATTTGCTCTACTTCCATTGATAAGCTACGCAGTTCTCTATAATATAGTGTATTACTATTATCATTTCCAACCGATCGATTTTTATAATATTACTGAGGGAGAATTCAAGCATGCTATTACTACAAAACTTATGATAAAACAACCCTATAATCTTATAATTGTTGTCAATTTTATAGTTAATATAATTTTCTTAGCTTTCACTTTTTTCACTCACTTAGCTTGGTTGTATGCTCTTATAACAACTATAATCTTTTACTTCATTACATTAGCAAGTACTAGGAATACCATTAGTAGAATTAAAGAATCTATGAATGAAAAAATACAATTTTTAGAAAAATTAACTAAGTTTAAGCAGAAATTTGTAGAATCTATAAACAGTTTGATATTTATTCTATTAATTCAAATGCCTATTCTTATAATTATAACAGTCAGTCTCTTAGGTGTTCGCTATTCCTTTTTAGAGCTGTTAAATGGTTTCTTTTTAACTCTAATTTTTATTTTATTCTTTTTTAAAACCAGGTTTTACATTAGTTTTCATTATAGCTCAAAACTTAATTTGTATGAAGATTTTGAAGTAATTGAGAATCCTAAAGAAAGCACCCATTTATCAACTACCAAATATCAAAAATATAATTCATATTTATCGTCAATTTTAATTGTATTAATCACAGTATTCTCATTTTTGATAGGATACCCTGTATTAATCTTAAGTATCCTTCCTTTCCTCTATGTACTCTTTTATTATGAGCAGAAAGCAAAACTTTGCCCTAGGAAATATAATAGATATATCTACCTATTAAATTCCATTGCTATTTTAACATCCATTTCCTTTGGAATTTTACCTCAAATAATTGACCTATTCTTATTAAACATCCAGTTTATAATATTTTTCTTATCTTTATATTTTTTACTACAAATCTTCGCGAGATATAATTACTTCGATAAAGAAAATATTCTTATTTACCAAAATATACTAGCTGTTGCTGTTTTTTCTTTTTTAATATATTCACTCTTTCCAATAATTAGTTTTGAATATAGTAACTTTACATCAAACGCTCTAATAATTTTCATTTCAAATCTACTAATACACATAATTATAATTTCGATAATTTTATTAGCTTCATTTTACATTTTATATGTTCGGTTCTTTTATACAAAACGTCCGAAACTTTTCTGGATTTGTGTGTTAATTAATATCTTTCTTATTGAAGCAATATTGTATATTCTAATTAATCTTAGAGTTTTCTTTTTAGTTGAAACAATTAATTTTTTACAAATTTTAATTATCTCATCAATTTTATTTCCAATAATTTTTATTTTATTTATATATGTGAATTATATCTTAGGAATCTTCCCCACAAGAAATTTCTTAATAATCACTTATTACTCTTTTTGGATTTTAATTTTGACAATTTTTATGTCAATATTTTCTACAAATTTTAATAATTATACGATTATAGCTTTAGATTTCTTATTATTGTCTGTTTTTCTTCATTTTAATTTAAAATTTGGATTAAAATTAGATAAATTAAAAGATTCGGCTTTTAGAAAATTCGTCAAAGTCAATTCATACTTTATAGCTTTTGAGCTTTTTTTTCTATTTTATCCAATATTTTTTGCTACTTTTCATGCTCTTTTATTGTTTGATAATATTTTCTATTCGATTTACCTATCATTGATGATAATTTGTGTTATATTTAATATCTTTTCTAAAAAGGAAATCTTTTCAGAAACATTTTACATTAAAATTAATGTTTTTATTCTGTTATACAGCTCAGCAATAGCTTTCTACTATTTTTTATTGGTTACAATTAGTACTTTTTATGTTTTTGTTATTCCTTTATTAATTTGGAGTATAATCATTTATATTCCAATTTTTTATTTAAAGAAAAAAAAAATATTCCTTAAACATATACCTAAATCGTTATTAATAAATAGCATATTATTAGCAACCACGATATCGTTAATTCCAACTATTACCGGTTTGGAAGTATATATTTTGGGTGTATATTTCGATTTGATTTTCTTAATAATTACAGTAATCAATTTTACTCTATATATTTTGTTACTAATTTTCACAATCAATTACCATGTATTAAAAAAAGTCAGTAGTGATGAAAAACGAGCAAATTTATATCTGAAATTGCAGGTGCTCATAACATTTTGTATTGGTATTACGACAATATTTTATTATTCATTTTTCTTACTAATCGATACCTTATATTATTACATTATCTTACCTCCAATTTTTACTTCTTGCTTCCTATACATCCCTCTCTTTTTGTCTTATAAAAGAACGATTTTCAATATTGAACGTATAAAAAGAGCAATAATTTTAAATACAATAATTCTAACAGGGTTATTCACCTCGATTCCAGTACTAATTGGTCTGAACTTATTAGGGTTAGGTTTTGTTTTTAATTTCAATATATTTGTATTGAATATTTTAAATTCCTCTATATATATCTTCTATGCTTTTTTATTGATTCTTAGTAATCTATCAAAAAAGTTTAACGTCAAGGATAAGTTCATCTCAATTTTAAATCAACTTAAAATTATTATCTTATTTAGTGTTTCTATCACAACTGTCTTCCTTTATCCCTTTTTCTTACTAATCAACACCTTATATTATATTATCTTACCTTCAATTTTTACTTCTTGCTTCATATACATCCTTTTATATTATTCATACAAAAGCGCGATTTTCAATATAGAACATATAAAAAGAGCAATTATTTTAAATACAATAATTTTAACAGGGTTGTTCACTTCAATTCCATTGCTAATTGGTCGGAATTTATTTTTATTAGGTTTTGTTTTTGATTTCAAAATTTTCGTATTGAATATTATAAACTCCTCCATATATATCTTCTATGCTTTCTTGTTGATTCTTAGTAATTTATCAAAAAAGCTTCGTATCAAGGATAAATTCATCTCTATTTTAAATCAACTTAAAATTATTATTTTATTTAGCATTTCGATTACGACTATCTTCTGCTATCCCTTCTTTTTATTAATCAATACTCTTTATGGAATATTCCTACCAATAATCGCACTTCTTTTCTCTTGGTTCTTCCTTTTTTATTATTCTTATAAGCAAGAATATTTCAATTTAGAGTTTGCCAAAAAATTAACAATATATAATTTTATTATCTTCTCTTGTTTGATAATTTCTTTACCAACGGTTATAGGTCTAGAATTAAAGAGAATTGGATTAAGAGCGGATATAATACTAATAATAACTATTACCTCATTTTTACTATTTAGTTTTCTAAAAATTTCTGAAGGCATAAGTGTGAAAATTAAATTAAAGGAGAATTTTATCAAGCATATCAAATTATCTGAAATTTTTACTTGGTTTTCATTTATACTTCTCATCTCTTATTACATTGCATCTATCTTTATCGTTAAATTAGAATTAACTCCTCTAACATTTTTAATATTAAATTGTTGTTTTTTTGTTTTCTTTATCTTAAATATATACACGTTGAAATTATTATCTAATTCTTTGCCAAAATTATCCTATCTAGATTATTTTCAAGATATAATCATTTATGGAATAATTCTATCAATATCATTCATCTTTACTTTTTTAAATCTTACAACCGATCTTTTTACATTTCTTTTTCCAGGACCAATAATATTCAAGATATCTATACTAATAGGTTTCTTTTTTACGATTTTTATTTTACTTCTGATAATTTGTGATAATTTAATAGGATTAAAATTTACACAGATAAAAATTATTTTTGAATTAATTTCATGGTTAGTAATAAAGATTATAATATGTATTCTGATTTTTTCTCTAATACATATTTTTGCATATCAGTTTTTAATAATAAATAGAATATTGTTATTTTCTTTATCTTTTACTTTTCTTACTCCTCTTAGTCTCTTCATTTTAAGAAAATTAAGGTATATTTCATCTAAGAGTCAATTATTAATGAAGAAAATTGCATTAATCATATTTTTAATTTCAATATTAAGTATATATTTTGAAATTTTTTATATTCTTACAGATATTATACCGTTCTTCTATGAGAATCGGTTTAATCAGATATCAATTATCATAACTAACCTAGTTTTATTCTTGTATTATTATATTTTACATTTCAATAAGATAATAGAGAGTGATTCTGTGTTAAAATCATATCGGCTTTACATTACTTCTTTCATATTATTTTTAAGTCTTCTATTTTTTAATTCAATTCTCTCAATTTTGCTTATTTTATTATCGTATTCACTTATTCTTTCAAAGAGAAGTATAATTACGATATCTCGATTTTTATCTTATTTTTTGTTGAGTTATGTGACTTTCATTGAAGTTCTTGCAATTCTTGAAACATACAATATTATAATGGTGTTTAATTTCAATTTAATAGGTATTTTTATTGTTATTTATCTCCTCACTTTAATTCCTGTTTTAATTTCTTCCATTTTGCTAAATATAAAGAAGAATAATAGTCTAGAAAAATTTTCATTATATAGTATTATCCCTATTTTGACTTTTATTTCTCTTAATATATTTACCAATATTTTGGTTATTTATAATATAACAATATCACTTTTTATAATTCTATTACTTGTCGGAATTCATTTTTATTCTCTTAAAGATGAACGCTTTAAATGGTTTATTAAGCCTTGTATACTATTATTTATTTTTGATCTCGTTAGCTATATGTCATATTCATGGCTCTTTAATAATCAGATTTTTCAAGTATACTCTCCAATTTTAACATTTGCGTTGACAACGGGTTTCACTGGATTTGGTTTTGTTCTCTTGTATAATGACTCGCCAGTAAAATTTAGAAAAACCTCTTTTCTTATCATTCTTGCATCGATCATTCTTTCTTTTCCAATATTCGTTTACTTTCTAATTATTGCTTCTCTATCTCTTCCTCTTCTATCTATTGTTCCTTTGATATTTGCGATTAATTTTAGTATCTTTCTCTTCTATATTTCTGTAGGAATTTTCCAATGGAGAATATCTTGGGCTATATGGAAATCAGGATGGTATGCGTGGATGATCCTCCCTCTGGTAAATTTTGTTGTGATATATCAAAGTTTCACAGGAATAGATGTTCTAACAAACTCATTAAGATTTGGAGTATTTGATGTTCGGGGTTCATTTATTCTATCAATAATTATCTGTTCAATATTGTATTTACCTGTAATATATACTAAAATAAAGAAATACTTTTCTCAGATTATATTTATAGCATGGGGTGAAAGTCTATTCTTACTTTACTGGATTAGTCAAAACTTATTCGTTCGGGATATTTTATTAAGAAATTTATTGTTTGCGTTATTTGCAGTAATTTTATTAGTACCATCAGTTTCTAGATTTAAATATTGGAAGATAAATTCAATCTTATGGCTAATTATAACAGGAATAAATGCTTCTTTCTTATATTTTTATTTGATCCATATTGGAATTCCATTCGGCATTACTGTTTCAATTGATTTCATAGTGATTGGGTTATTTTTAATTATATATTCGTTTTTCCCTAATATTAGATCAATTGGCCTTATTTTAATTACAGGATATATTATAACAATATTAGGGATTTTCTTAACCATTTATTTCACCCTATTATCGGTAATTCTAACTCCAATATTTTCAGTTAATATTGCCCTAATTATAACTGGGTTTAGTCTCTATTCTTCTAAGTATGTAAAAGGCTATAAAAGAATCATAGATTTTTTTCTCTCTTGGATTTTAATATTTAGCTTTTCTTGGTTGGCTTTTAATACATTTAGCTTAGCATCTGAGCTACTCATATTTGCATTCTCTCTATCCTTGACAGTATTTGGATGTTCATTTTATGTTTTCAACCATTACAAAATGAAGATTCCGATTAATAGAATAATACCATATTTAGTTGTTTTAGTGGGATCAGCTTTATCTATTACCTCATTATCATCAGTTTTATTTAAAATAACTCCTGGAGTGATGCTCTCATTATTTACTATTGTTATTATTATATTCTTGTATTTCTTAATAACTGAATATCGACATTTGCTTTTATTCCTTATTCCAATTCCTATAACTGCACCTATTTTAGAATTTATGCTAAAATCGGAAATAGTTCATGCTTATTGGTTTTTAACATGGTCAATGTTATACCTATTAACTTTTCAGTTTTTATTTAACTTTTTTAAAGGATTTGCAAAACCTGAAAAGGAAACAAAAGATATCTTAGTTAGGATATACCAAAATAAGAATCAACTAATTATTTTTAATTTTACTTGTTTTATATTTAATTCAATTTTTATTTCATTATTTATATCAATAATTTTTCCTATTTTATTACAACAATTTTTATTCAATGAGATAATGGTGATCTACCAGATCTGTTATTTTCTAATAATTTGGCCAATCTTATTTTTATTCTGTTTAAAATATATCAAAAAACCAGAGTTATATTTAAAATTAAAAAACACACAGTTATTTTTCAATAAGATTTGTTTTTTTTTGTATCTTCTAATTCCTGTTGCTTTAGGAATTAATCTCTTTCTCTATATGATTTTTATCAACATTAATTTTTTAATATCATTTTATCTATTTCTATTACTAATATTTGGGGCGATATTTGTAGAAAGTTTTTTACTAGATAGAAAGTATTTTTATTTCTTATTTGATTCAACACGTAATAAATTTATTTTATGGTCGTGGTTTGCTTTTGGTAATCTATTATGTATTTTCTTATTTCTTTTTCATGGAAATATTTTCCTCTTTACATTGACAATCTCACTAATAAATCTCATTACCCTTTATTTTATATCGGACTTAGATATATCACAAAATAAAATTTCTATTGGTCGTTTCCGTTTAATACTTATTTATAACTCATTTGTTTGGAGTTCTTTTTTTATTGCGTCTCTAATATCTAATGGATTAATCATACTTTTTGAAGAATTAAGCGGAGTCCACTACATTCTATTGTTATTTCAAAATTCCTCATTAATACTCTATTTTTTAAGTTATTTTTTTGTTAAAACTGAAAAAAAGTTAAAAACATGGATTGAATTCATTCTTTTCATACTATTTCAAGGATTTTTTGCTATTAATTGGATAATAATCTTCACAATATTTGGAACTTTAAATTATTTCCATATATTTCTATTTCTAATTATTTTATTTGAAACGTGCCTCTCATTTAAATCAGTTAAATATTTTAACACATTTTTAGCTGAACAAAAGCATCCTAATTTCTTAACCAAAAGTTATTCATTTTTAACGATATTTCTATATTTTGAATTAAGTTTAATACTATATAGCTATAGCCTACTAATTGTATTCCTAGGGATTCTTGAAAGCTTTGTAATATCATTATCCTTATTGTTTGCATTAATGTCAATAGATCTTTATTTATTGAAGAGAATTGAGCGGAGCTATGCAGCCTTAATTCAAACTCTCAGTTATTTTACAATTTCAATTATAATATTTTTAAGTATAAACCGTTTTGTGTCCCAATATCCATTATTGTTTAGTTTGGAAATATTTATTTTTATAATTATGCAGTTTTATACAAATTATTCTCTTTTTATTTCATTAAGTAATCTATTTCCTAATAAAAAAGAAAGTCTAAGAAAAGCTAAGATTTATATTAAACAATTTTTAGGAACCAGTTTCTATATTACATTAATTTTCTTAATATTTCAAGCATTAGCTTTAAATAGAATTGAATTGCAGCTATTAATCTTAGTTTTAAGTTTAATAATTCATGGTTTGATGATATTAGATAGTTTTCTTTTTAGATTCTTAGGAAAAATTTCTAATTATTTTAAAGTAATATCATGGATTTTTATTATGATATTCACATCAATAAATTTAATCTGGCTCTATATTATTTATTTTAATATATTTTTGCTTAGCGTTATACCTATAGTTATATTTACCCTCATCCTTGAGTTTACATATCTTTTTAAGTTATTAGAATTCTGGAAATTTATCATTTTTCATAAGGAAAAAATTAGATTTTATCTATTTATTCTCTTTTATTTCAATTGTATAACATGGCCATTATATTTTTCAAGTTTCAATCTCTTTCACGTTTTTAATTTAATAATATCTTCTTTTGTAATCATGTTTATAATTACTTTTTTTGATGATAATAAAGGTATACTTAAAGATAATTTGCGAAAAGCAATAAGATCCTTTTCATTTCTAACAATAGGAGGTTTACTGTCAGTTGATATTTTCTTATTATTAAATTTACTTCCAGATTTCAATTTTTTCTTAAATTTAAGTATTGCCACTTTATTCTTCGTTATATTCATAGGGATAAAAATAAAACCATTTAAAGAACATTCAATTATAGCATTTATCTTTTGGGCGATAATTTTCCTTTTATTGAGTTCTATCTTGTATCAAATATCAACAAATTTACTGATTAGTGGAATTGTATTTAGTATAATGATATTAATTTATCCATTTGTTTTTCTTTTAGAAGAATTACGTGAACTTTTCAGTAAATTTGTTGATATTTTAATAAAATATTTTAGAAAATTCAAATTATTAATCAAAACCGTGTTTATGAAAATTAGTAGCTTCGTAAGAGCTAATATTAAGTACATTTGGATTATATTAAGCATTTTTATTTCAATCTTTTTTGGTGTTCTTTTATCACCTTTAATTTTAAATCTTTTACATCCAATTCATTCAATATTAATCATATTTCCCGTTTTCGGTTTACTCTTCTCAGTCATGCCTTCTGAAAAATCTGATGATGTTGATGTAATGTTTAAACGTAGAATGTTCCGTTTAGTTATTAGTTGGGGAAGTGTCATTGGTATTTTATTTGGTTTTATAACTCCTGTTTGGTATATTTTCACTATCTGGATATCAATCTGGATTTTAGGAGCAGTATTATTACCTTATATAAATTTTAAAGAAAAAAGAGAAAAGATTTCGATTAAGTGGAGGTTTTATACTCTTATTGCATTAATTTTAACACTTGTAATATTGGGAATAATTGTTGGTATACAGATTTATGTGAATTTTTTTTAAAATATTAAATTAGAAAATTTATCATTTTTTAGAGATTCCTTTTATTCTAATTCATTTACCGATTATTGATTAAAAAAAATAAAAACTTTAAATATATAAAATAAATTATCAACGTTAACTAGAATTTATATACAAAATTATACAAAAAAAAGAATAGTTGCTATTGTTCTTATTGTCGTTATAGGGATTGGTATTGGAGTAGGAGCATGGGTTTTTCTTTCTCAACCATCATCGAAGATTAAATATCCTGGAGCTCCAAGTGATAGACCTAATACATTTATAATTGGATGCGTTGGTGATATAGGAGAAATACAAGGTGATGGCAATTATGAAGGAGCATGGTTAGCTGCAAAAGAAATAAATGAAGCGGGAGGCGTTGATGTTGGTGGTACAACATATTATATTGGAGTTACTAAAGAAGATACAGATGAATCTAATCCTAATATTGTAACCTCAAGAGGAGTTGAGGCTGCAAGGAGACTTATATATGATAGCGAAGTTGATTTTGCAATAGGTGGTTTTAGAACAGATTCAATGATAGCATATATAGAAGAATTCATGGATGCAGAAATGCTCTTTATTGGTACAGGTGCCTCAGAAGATATTTTCACTGAAAACGTTAGAAATGACTATGATAATTATAAATATTTCATTAGAGGTATGCCTAATAATTCAACTGCATTAGGAGGATTTATATTGGAATCTTTCATCGGTTTTATTTTAACCTTCCAGGCTACGTATGGTATTGGTTGGGGTGGTTATGGTACTCATGATATTAAACAGATTGGTATCCTATCAGAAGATTTAAGTTGGACAACTGATATAGTAGCTATGATAGTAGGTTTACTACCGTACTATTTAAATTTAACATCAATCGGTTATGGATTTGGTCCCTATGAATTAGAAATTTTAACACCTCTCTTATATGATATTACTCTTAGCGCAACAGATATGAATATGCACTTACAATCACTTGAAGCAGACGGGGCAGATATCGTAATTCCCTTAATTTCCGCTCAAGGTGGAGTTTTGATGATGCAGCAATATAATCAATATGAATATGAGTATCTTATAATCGGTATTGACGTTCAGTCGCAAATGGATTCATTTTGGGAGGCAAGTGGAGAATCAGCCGCACATGAGACACAAATGCAAGCTAACTATAGGACCGCCAAGACGCCGTTAACTATTGAATTTTGGGATACCTTTAGAGCAGAATTTGGACATGATCCAATTTATCTCGCAATGGGGGCTTATGATGCTGTAAAGAACCTTGTGTTTTCTATCGAAGCAATTGATTCATTGGACACTGAAGAAATCATAACGCAATGGGAAACTTATACAACAAGTAATACCCGTACGGGTGTCTCAGGAGTAGGTGCTTGGTACCCAGACTCTCATGACCTTGTTCCTGGTTATCCTTATGGGTTTCCTTTATGGTGTGAATGGCTACCCGATGGAACTAAAATAGTAATTCCGTCTGCTATGCATCCAGATTCGATAGCAACAGGTACTTATACTCTCCCACCATGGGTTATTGATGCATGGACATAAATCATTAAATAAATTTATAGATACATGAAGAAATATATTTTTAAATTTTTTTTTTTTTCTTTCTATATGAATTTTCCAATGAAGAATATCTCGGGCTAATTCGTTTCAAATTTTTGTTTTAATTGTTTTATTAGCAGTACTTTGCATATGATACTATTTAAATTGTAGCAAGTCACATTTTTATTATTTTTATTTAAGACATTGAAGATTTCGTGTTATCCATATATTCATTTTATAATAGTATTTGGACAACAACTTATAATTTTAATATTTTTTATGATGGTAAGATTTTTTTAATGCTAAATTTAGAGAACTACTCATCTGTAAAGAATTCCTTAATGAACCTTGTTAATTTATTAATTTGCTGATTTTCAATAAATAAAATTGAAAACTTTATATATGTGTTAAAATGAATCAATAAATGTAAATCTAAATTTAAACACAAAATTTTAAAACAAAAATAAAAAAGTGATCAAATAAATGGAAACTGGAACAAAAAGAATTGTAGCGATCGTCCTAATTGTTGTCATTGGGATTGGGATTGGACTAGGTGCATTTTTTATTCTTCAGGCGCCATCATCGAAGATTAAATATCCTGGAGCTCCAAGTAGTAGACCTAATACATTTGTAATTGGAGCTGCGGGTGATCTCGGTGAAATGACAGGTGATGCTAATTATGAAGGAATCATGTTTGCAGCAAAAACCATAAATGAAGCCGGAGGTGTTGATGTCGGTGGAGTTACATATTATATTGGAGTTGCCAAAGAAGACACAGATGAATCTGCTACTCAACTTGTAACCTCTAGAGGCGTTGATGCTGCTAGAAGACTTATATATGATAGAGAAGTTGATTTTGCAATTGGAGGCTTTAGATCAGAAGCATTATTAGCCTATGTGGAAGAATTTATGGATGCTGAAATGATCTTTCTTGGTACAGGCGCAGCAACTGACATTTTCTGTGAAAACGTTAG
>SDBS01000124.1_pt1 | contig 60841 bp, 110 predicted proteins | sample 2277091 | NCBI WGS metagenome assembly SDBS01 (sample SAMN10404972, study PRJNA504765) | marine sediment metagenome | isolation source: marine sediment core GS10_PC15, 163 cmbsf | place: Arctic Ocean: Southern Knipovich Ridge | collected 2010
ATATGCAATAGCTTCTTTTTTCAGGTATTCAATATCTTCAACGGCTTCATCCGGCAGGGGTAGTTCTGAATCAGTCGTTGACCAAAACGGCGTGTAGAGAGTCAGTGGTCTCAATACATTTTTGAACTGAATAGTACAGTCCATTGTGATCCCGACCCCATCATCCTGCGGTTTCAATGAAACGCGAGTCACTACCAACGATTTTACTTTGGATTTGTCCAGGCCAACGGTTGGATAAACCCATTGCTCCATTGCCTTAAATGCTTTTCTGAAATCAGTATGGACGGGGGCTTTGCCCTTTATGCTATGCTCAAATGGGAAGACTTCATCTTCACCAACTGCTATAAATTCCAGATAATCAATTGCGACTTGGCCAGTAACGAGTGAGATTTTTGAAATGTCCAGTGTTTTTGACATACGTGCCTCCTTAATTTAATGAACGAATTTAAAAAGTTATTTGGTTTCTTCTTTCTCTTGAGGTTCAGGCCAATCAAAATTTTGCAAAATTATAGTCCTATCGGATACATCAATTTCGTTCCACCAGTCGTAGTCGGAAGGAGGGTTCTCCTTTAAAATATCTCTTGCAAGGGTTGGCTCGTCGTGCAATCTAAGCAGATTTGCAACTGCACAAACATAACCTTTGTCAAATTCACTCATGGCTTCTCCTTTGAAATACCGTCCTTTATTTAGAACCTCACTTTCAGCAAACAAGTATTCACGTTTGTGCCAGATGCAGCAAAGGTTTTTTCCGGCAGAGATTCAATTATACCGCCGTGCAACTCAACCAACTCCCTGAAATCAGCCGTCTTTTTATTATCCCTGAAAAGCACCGATGCAGACATAACCGATATTACCGATTTTCTGGCAAGTCGGATCATCAGTGTGCAATGGGTTATGTCCTGCTGTTTTGTAAAGGGAGGGTTCGCAATGATGTGATCGTAGGAGTGAACGCAATCCAAAAAATCATCGCCAACAATATTGAACCCCAAACCCATTAAATAGCCGCGACAATGGCCGTTTAATTCAATACAGTCTGGCTGCGTGATTCTGGAAATCTCAAGTGCAATCATCCCATTGCCGGCACTCGGTTCTAAAACGGTATCGTTTGGCTGAATGTCTGCCCATCGCACCATTTCATTTGCAAGCTCAGTCGGGGTTGCAAAGAATTGGAACTCCTTTTTCTCGTCGGTATATTCACCCGTGAGCAGAACTTCTTCAACCGCATCCTCGATGTTCATTGGGAATACATGTGCTTTTTCTTGGCTATTCCACTTAGCCCCCAATGCTTTCATGACTTTTTCATAAGCCACCCATAATTTACATTCAAGTTCGACTGATGGCAAATAAAGCAATCGCCCAACAGCATGGGATTCAGCCAATACGTTCGCAACTTCGTTTGAAATTTTCATAGACCTTTACTCCTTTTTGTTAAGTAATTCTGGATTCTCGTGAATATTGCCGATGATTTCAATTCCTTCGTCTGAGCACAAAGCAGGTTCAATATAGCCACGATCTTCCGAGTTTATCTCCACAAATCCAAAGCAAGTATTCTCTTCAATATATGTAACGACACAAACAGTTTCTTTTTCACCTTCATATACCCCTAAGTTTTCTCCCAGTTCTTGTGTGAATTGGTGACACCGCACTATGTCCCCCTCGAAAATTTCTTTGCCGTTTTTGTCGAGCAGGCCGGTGAATTGCATGAGTTCAATTTCGCTGTGGTGCGAAATACTTGTACCGTATTGAGTTACTCTGCCGTGCGCTGATATCCCAAACTTACTAAGAAACCTCTTTTTTTCTTTATCCCATGCCCTGAATTTTATTTCTTTCATTCAAACACCTTTTTGTTATTTCATTTTCATAAATCATCTTACTGCATCGCTGGCATTGATTTGAGTCCCTTCTTTTTTTGTATCTCCCGCATTTACATTTCTTGCTTTTCAGAAAGTTAGTCCGCTGTTGCAGGGGATGCCAAAGAATCCTCCCATTAATAGTGACCCCGCTTGCATCTGTGTCGTTTATGTTCAAACTCATTTTGGTTGTATAGTCATGCGACTTTACATTGTTTTTGGAACGGTATTTTTCTCATAATACCAACAAAATTAGGCTTTATGTAATCCGCTAAATTCAACAAACAGCCCTTACGTTTTTTATCATAAACAGAAGCAAAGAAATATATAAGCTTGGCTTCTAATTCAAGTGCTGCTTTTTCTGTTAAACAGTCTTTTATTATAGCTGGTATTGAATTTTTCGGGTATCCATCTTTTATGATTTGCCTTATTCTTTTGCCATGTCCCTGGTTTCTGTTTAAATCCCAGACTCGCTGACCCTTACCTTTTCCAATATAAAACGGCGTTCCCTTTAAATCACAATCGAAAACCGATAAACTTGTTGGGTTTTCATTTGGATCAATATGAGCATAGACATAATAATAGCTTTCCAAGTCATTGGCATGTTCAAACAAATAGCTCCAATCTTGTCTGAGTAGATAGGGTAAATATTTAAACAAATGTTTGTAGTGTTTTTTATTGCTACCGGGAAAATCAAGACACAAATCCTCGTTTGCCCTTAACAATAATCTTTTATTCTTTGGTAGGGTTCTGTCTGAGAAATCAAGAGTTTCGAGCCACTTTAAACGCTTAGAAACAAAGTCGTCTTGTTTTCGTTTTCGAATCTCTTTATTTATGGCGTGTTTTATTGAAACCAGGGTTTCGGTGGGAATAGAATCTAATTTTAACAGCTCGTTCATTATCAACCTCTTAAAGTTGGGTTCACTATTCGGCAGGCGGTACGGAAACCGCTTTTCGGGAATGACCCTATCCGTGCTTAAAAGATAGTTATTTATGTCGTTAAAATCAATCATTAAAAACTATAATCCTCAGGGGACGGGAGCACCACTTCGTATGGATCAAATAGCCACCCTTTTATTCTCTCCAGGTATTCCGCATAATCTTCTTTTTCATAATTTGCCATGCTCTTGATAACCTCAGACTTTCCGCCCAAGATAAATTTCCTAACCCCAAATCGTTTCTTTAATTCTTCGTGTATATCATCCACCGACCACATGCCTTGTCCGGAATCATGTATAGCGGTTTGACAAACCCCAAGTACAACTCCTCTATAAAAACGGTGCTGCTGAATGGTTATTTCTGATTGTGGTTTTTTTATGGTGAGCAAATACCACCCATCGTTTCTACCGGAAAGGTATTTGTTGAGTTCTTGTTGGTTTGATATTCTGCAACTTTTTATTAAAACAGGAATACCGTGCCTTATCATATCCCCTCCTTTTGCCAATCGGCATCAAGGCTCAGTTCAAGATTTAAGTCGGGCCGAATAATTACTGCAATTTTGGCCATTGATTCAATTCTCCAAAATACTTACTGTTTCTGTTTCTTTTTTGATCTCACCATCTACGAAAAACGTAACGGGTTCACCGGATGCTTCGCCTTTTTCACGATAGGCTAACTCTACATAATCCTGATAATTTTCTTCGGCAAGTTCCTCATTCTCTCCACGGTAAACGGTGCCGATATTGCCAACGATAACTTCATAATCATGTGACATTATTTTACTCCTGCAATAAATTTATTCTACCAAAACTTAACAATGAAGTGGATTACAACAAATAAAACTGCCCACATAAAAAGCATGACTATTATAATTCCTATTATTTGTATAAACTTCAGTATCGTTTCCTCGGTCATATTTCAATCCTTTTTTATTCCAGTCACTTTCGACAATTCTTTAATTGACATACCGTATTTTTTCACCAAATCATTAGCATAATATCCATCGTTATAACAAATATTTGATGGATGATTGTGTGGTGGTAAACCAAATAAAGTTTTAAGGTCGTCTTTTGCTTTTTCTAAATCCATCATGCCAGGCGTCCTATTTTTTAAGTGAAAAACTCACCCATGTATTGTTCTTTTTTTAAAGCGGATTCCATCTGCTTCATTTCATTCAGGAATCGGACAACTTCCGATCGGATACCAGCTATCAACGGTTCGTTCCTTTCTATTCTTCGATAGAAGTATTTTTCGTTCGGATCATCCAGAAACGGACAGAAGCTGACATAATCACAATATTTCTTTTTGCCAGCCCACATTGAAAATTGAACCTGCCAGCGCTCACCTGGTGGCATCCTGCCAGCCAATATGGTTTTGAGTTGAGTTTTTGGAATCCGACATTTGATTTCCAGCAGGCCGGACTTGCCTATAATTCCGTCCGGGCTAAATCCTAAATCTGGCGATGCTTCAACGAATCCAACTTCCCGAATCTTGATACCCTGTGTCAATGAATGAAACGCCCTGGCAACCGACTCATATTTGTTTCCCATTTCCATGTGTTCGCTGACGTAGCCGTTATCTTCCCGAACCTTCCCCGTCCTGCGTTCAAGCATCAATGTCAACATATAATCCTGACGACCCTGGCCACTTGATTGCACAATACTCATGTAAGAGGCGGATATTTTGCCGCTGTGTACTTTAAACCATTCGAGACTTTTTTGCGCCATCAAATGAATAATGGCGGCTTTATGAAAAGTATCTTCTAATAGCATTTTACCACCTTTGATCTCCTGTTTTTCTCATAGCCGATACGCGAAATATAAAATCCTCCCGCCAACATCTTTTATTCCATCAATAACAACCGACTCAGCCCGAACATATGGCTTATTTTCTGATTTCACATACACACGCTCACCCACATTGGGGGGATTCCTCTTTCTGCAAAGGTGCAGCGTTTTACCTGGCATCGTCCCGATTTTGATATAGATTGTCATGCGTTTATTCCAATCCTTATGATCTATTTATTAGTTAGAACACCTTTTGGTTTACTCTGATTTCATCCTGATAAATTTCGATGCCTGCAAGTTGTCTCGTACCTTCCCGAACCAATTTTCCGACTTCCACAGTATCCAACACAAAGAGAGAGCGAGGAATCTTATTTATATCTTTGACTTTCCAGCGCCATTGTTTTCGTACATTAGTGGAATCGGTATGCTTCAAATCTGGAACAACCGGTGCAGTTTTCCTTTCGTATTCAACAGGTTTACTTTCAGGATTTTGTCGTTTTCTAACGCCAGCTTCTTTTCGTTCAATAGCTTCATTTTCTAGGCGGGTTTCCTCCATCAATCGAACAGATTCCTTTTCTCGTTTGTCCTTCTCAACCCTGCGCCAAGTCATAACCTTGCCTTCCAAAATATCGTATGCTGTTCGCAATGGCAACTTAACCTCTTTGAATAAATTGTTGGTTGCCGTCAATCCCTCATTTATTGGCTTGGTAATTTTAAGGCGCTGTGCTTCAAGTCCCTTTATGGCGTGATCGAGTTTGGCTAATACCGTATTGGCTGAATCAATATCGGCCTGATTTTTCATAACTGCTTTTTCAGCAGATGCCACCATAATGGAATGGCCTTTTTGTAAATCAACCTTTTTTAATTCCTGCATGTGATCTTACTCCTTTGTTTTTTGTTCAGGCTTTCGGGGCGTATGTAATGTCTTAGACTTCAATTATCCCGCGTGGGAAAAAACTCATGTCTGGTTCTTCGGTGTAGGTGGTAAAGAATTTATTGTCAAAATATTCAAATGCCTTTTTACGCCCATCACCGTAAGTTTCAGCTTCAAACAGAGCAACAGAATCCTTGTCGAATGTTTTACCGTTTACGCTATGAACATGAACTTGACCGAACGTCACATAAACCTTCATGGCTTCCCACCTCATTATTTCTCTTTTATATTCCGGGCTTCAAGTCTGCCAATGCAGTCGTCAAACTGTTTTGCCGGAATCAGATCAACGGTTGCCACTTCGTATGCTGCCAGAACGAGCGTTTCAACTTCTGCCCTGCCGTTGATCATGGCCGTGATTTTTTTAGCCTCATTCTCAGTAATGAGTTTTCCGTTTTTCTTTTCAACTTTCCCACCGGCAACTCCATCGTCATCTTCCGCTTCGGTAACAATTCCAAGTGCCATACACAATGAATATCGTTCACCATATTTTAGCGTTGAGCCTTGTTTTTGCAAGGCATTCATTACTGATGTGCCTGGATCAATTTCAGATTCAAAAAGTGAAATTTCTTTATGACCTAACTCATGCGTGACAGTGCAAGTCGTCGCCCGTACTTTTTTTTCTGGATCATATTTGGAATCGAAGGTAACTGACAATCCATTATCGGTTAATGGTTTTCGGATGGCAAACATAATGTCGCCAATTGGAGCATATTTAAAAGTCACAATGCCTTGGTTCGTTTTTGCCCCATCTTTTTTACCGATGACATTTTCGACTTGACTCTGAAATCTTGACAGAGAGACACCGAAGGCTTTTCGGGCTTCGTTGGCATCCAGTTTCAATTTTAGATCAACCAGTTTTTCAAGAGCCTGCGCATCCATACCTTGATCTACTGCGTTCATCAAAACCATTTCCATTGAAATTGCTCCAGATGCTTTTGGTTTTTTCATTGCAGGTGGTTGAGTTCGTCTTCTCTTTGCAACTGATTTGCCGTTGCCGTTTTTCTTTTCAACGATTGCTACCTGTTCACCTTTTTCCATGACTTATTCCTTTATTTATTTTAGTTCTTCTCTGTTTTTGATACGACCGTTAGTGTTGCGCCAACTGGCAGCTTTTTCAAATCAAACCCTATTGGCAATGTTTCGTCCCATCCCTTAACCCCAATTTCTTTAAGGATTTTAAGAGTTTTTCTGGAAACTCTTTCTTCGTCGAGGTCAAAGTCTTTACCGTGTTGTCCAAGCACCGCAGGTAAAATGGTGATATTTTCCTTTTTGTAGATTTTGCCGATCTCTGACCATTTAGGGTAGATAGCTTTTGAAAGGTCTAAGATGAAACGCATGGTGTCCTCCATTATGCTGTTTGTGATCTGATTCATGTTAAAGTGTCAGTTTGCTTAAAAAATATACTACGATACCAGCAATAATTAAAGCCACCAAATCCACAAAATCTCTAATCGGCTCAATCAGTGTTGCCAAACAGCAAGAAAACAAGACAATACCTATCCTTTGTTGTTGATTCATTTAAAATTAACCAGCCCTATTACATTAATATAAAAACAGAATCCACCGACACAGAAACATAGAATAAAAAGCGTCCAATTTCCTTTTTTAAACCAATAAAAACTCAGACCAAGAATTGCTGCATCGATTACTAATCCAAAAACAAAAAACTGAACATTCATAATTGACTCCTTTAAAAATTAAAAAACCCCTGACAGTGAGTTCCGCAGTCAACTCTGCTGAGAGCATGAATTTTGGAAGGACACTTGCCAGGGGCAAATAAGGTTAAATGAAGTTTTCTGTTTTGAATCATGCCCTCAGCCTTTAATAATGATACATCTTAATATAATATAAAAAAGTTAAGAGTCAAGGCTTTTTGAAGAAAAAAGAAAGTTCTTGCATGTTAATATAAATTTTTGTATATGTGAATAGAGAAAAAAACATAAACAGGAAAAAATCAATGACTCATATTACAATCCCCGAAGCCGCTAAATTGCTGGAGGTTTCAGTTAAGACGATTTACAATTACATAAACGCCGACTTACTTACTCTATATAAAATAAAAAGAAACAAGTCAGTGTTACTCAAAATCCAAGTCTTAAATCTATTAGAACCTACTGAGGCAAACTTATGATAAATCTAAACAACAAAGAGAAACAATTACAAAAATCTCTTCTTAATCTAAGAGATGTGGAACTTATAGAAACGTATTGTCACGAAGGATTTAGAATATACGAAATTCGTCATGGTAGGCAGGTTTGGATTGGGATATGTTCATTTAATTTAACAATCCCAAATAAGACAAAAATAATTGATTCAGCAAGGAAAAAAGTTGTGTCACATATTCGTTCTGAAATTAAATTAGGTCGTTTAGGGTGCTAATCCGTCGTCGTAGTCCAAACTGGCAAAGGATGTCGGACTTTCAATTCGAGTACGCGGGTTCAATTCTCGCCGGCGATACTATACTAATACGGCGGTGTGAGGCAATCGGCAGACCTATCAAGGGTGATACTGAGGAAAGTGAGAACCCAACACCACTTTCTGGCTTGTGTAAAGAGTTGGGTTGAAGCAAGCGGATCGCCCTGATGGCCAATGCGGGTTCGAGTCCCGTCACCGCTACTATGAGGCACTTTGTTTGTCCCTCCGTATCCTGGTTCAGGCTGCGGCCTCAGTAACGCGGTTAAAGGACGTCTTTGTGCCTCTTTTTTGCCGCCATAGTCCAAAATGGATAAGGATGCCGGGTTTTCATCCCGACTACATCGGTTCGATTCCGATTGGCGGTACAAATAAACACCGCGGGTAAGGCGGCCACTCCGCGAGTCTCATAAGCTCTGCGGCCATCGGTTCGAATCCGGTACCCGCTACTAATAATAATATCTCGGGCCAGTGGTGTAATGGAAGCATACCCTTACAGGCCAAAGGGGAAGGTTCAGGTTCGACTCCTGACGGTGTCCACTATGATTTGCTTAAGCCTTAAATGTAACAACGAACCCGAACGCGGCCTGACTTTTTGCAATGCCTGCCTTTCCGGTATGCTGGAATCTGAATTGCATATTGATGACCTTGTGCCAGGATTAGAAAACGCTATTGAGCCAACATGGGAACGAGTAAAGATTGCAAACAGGCAAAAAAGTCAATCGGGAAACGAAAGTAGGTGATGCTGAATGCACGAACCCCAAAATATATTGTTTTAACCGAGGGCTGCGCATTCGGTTAATCACGCAAAGGAGAGCCAAGCAGATAGGCGACTGCACTGGTTTTGAAAACCAACGAGCTTCACGGCCTTATGAGTTCGACTCTCATGCTCTCCGCTGTCTTAGTAGGATGCATTTTTTGCTTTAGCAGAGCGCAATGGATAAATTGTGTATCGGCTGTGATACACTTGGACGCCTCGCAGATGCTTTTATGGTGACACTTAAGCATGGTAGCTCCCAGAATGGTGAAAGACCATTATACGTTTTTTGTCTGTTTTTTCTTGACTTTTATGATGCACTTATTATATTATGGACGTAGTTAAAATTAGAAAGATTTTCCACCAAAAAAAGATGTGCCCTGTATTTGGGTTCGGTTGTTTGGTTTTTCTCTTGGTGGAGAGCTTTCGACTGAAGACCAACCCAAATATAGGGCATTTTTAGTTTAATACAGATATGATAAAAAAAATTCCAACAGGTTCAAGAGGTACTTACCTTTATCTTTTGTTTCACGAAGCGGTTAATAATGGAAAGTCAAAAGATGAAACATTGGAAATCCTCTTTGCTGCAAATCTTAAATATTGCTCACCCCCCAGAACAGATAATTTCATAAAACGTACCCATAGAAAAGCGTGGGAAAGAAGGATGTGGTTTCACAAAACTTTTTCCATCCCGCTTTCAGTATCGGTTACAAAAGAAAAAAGACTTGATTTGTTATCAAAACATATAGGAGCTTCAAATTGAAGTCTCCGACCGAAGACCGAATGTCCAACAAAGTCGGGCATTCTTAATTTTGGGCAAGGAGTTATTAACCAACTGAGGTGGTCAGAAGTTCTGAGCTTTGAGATTAGTCCCTTGAGGCAAGATACCGTCGAGGGTTAACACGGGAAGGCACACAGTTACCCGTTAAGTCCCCTAAATCATGAGCATGTGTTGAGAGGTTAACGCTTTTATGAAAACACGTGCGATAAAATATCGGAAAACGAACTTCCTTTGCCCTTATTTTTACGGTCTCTTTGCACGTTGTTCTAAACCGTTGAGGTATGAAATGTCAAGTGAGGATTGCAGTAGCTGTGTTATAATGTTTACGGGTACTAAAAAAAGTCCCTACAAATGGACTTGCTTCGACTGCAAAAAATGTACTTGGCATTGTAACTGCCTCAAAAATAGCAAAGAAATCAAACAGTCTTCGGTTCCAGACGCAAACGAATAGCGGTAGTTGCGCTCAGGCAACCAATGAAAGCTGAGTCCACAGGGGATTGACTGATTTTCAATCCGTGCTTTACTGACACAACCCAGCGTAGAACAAAAAAGCGAAAGCTCCCACCAGTCAGCAAAAGCAGTGAGGTCGAAACAACGTTGACTGGCTGGCGACCGTTTGAACTGTGAGTAGCGGGTTTATAAAGGCCTCGTCCGATCTCGATTGTGATAGGCCAGAAACTTACCTGACGGTGGGTTTTTGGCTCTGAACCGAAACTCATTGTGATTTAACAAGAGTAAGGATATAATAGAATGAGTATTAAAGACAAATATACTGTCCGGTCTATAAAAAAAGAACAGACCTACGAGTGGTTACTTAAAAAACATTATGCCCATAGGCTGCCCCCTATAAGTTATGCGTTTGGTTTGTTTAATCATTCATTAGTTGGTGTTTGTACTTTTGGAAACAATGGCGGCAATCCAGAAGGAAATTTTATCAATGACTACCAAATTATAGAATTAAACAGGCTTTGTGTTGCTGAAGATTTAGAAAAAAATGTTCTTTCTTTCTTTGTGTCTCAATGCTTGAAGGTTATTCCAAAAAAATATATCATTGTAAGTTATTCTGATTTGGATTTAAATCATCACGGATATATTTATCAAGCAACAAACTGGTACTATGCAGGTTTTTCAAAAGGTGATGTAACGCTCATTTCTGACAATGAAACGCTACATAGAAAAAGTTTTTACGATAGATACGGCAGAAGCGATCAATCTTTTATTGAAAGTAAAGGTTTCAAAATAAAAAAACAAAAAGGTAAATATAGATATTTTTATTTTTTAGATACAAAACAAAAACTTAATTTTCCATACAAACAAGAGCCATATCCGAAAGGTGACAACAAAAGATATGATGCAAGCTACAAGCCGTCTATTCAAATGGAATTAATTTAAATGAGTACATATAGTCAACTGTATTGGTATTTGAATCAAGAGAAGCACCCTACGGCTCTGGAGCTTGAAACATACTGGACATCAATCTCTGTTACGGACAAGCTAAAAAAAACACGCAGACAATATCGACGTGAATTAAAAGAGGAGAAACGAAATGGTTTGTGAAAAGTGTTGGCGTGATGCTTGGGATGGCGGATATTACGGCGGATGCGAAACACAGACCACCGATACATGGAACTACTTGAGGAGAGAAAAGACAAGCCTTGCACAAAAGAACAGCAAGGCGGTTAATTAAAAGAGGAGAAGACATGATGGGCGGTTTCAGTGATGGCCATAAAGAGGTAATGAGAAAAAGCCTTGCAAAAAGTATGTGGTTTCCTGAAAATGTACCATGCCCAAAATGTGTCGAAATAAGAATGGAGAAAACCCAAAAGGGCTACAAGTGTTCGTGTTCGTTTAGCGCAACCACGGATTACCTTGTTGGATATTGGGATGCATACAAAGAAATTTAACCCCAACAGGAGAAACCATGATGCAAATTGTAGTTCCAGAGTTCTCAAAAATAATACAGGAACGTATGACAGATGATGATGTAACGACGGGTTACAGAAACACAGCCATTTTACAATATGTTTTAGGTATGGTTGACCGTGGAGATAGCAAGGAAACAATACGTGATGTTTATTATTTCCTGTCTTCTTATCCCGAACCCAACCAGGAGAAACCATGAAAGACGATACCGTAATGAAAGATTATCTTGAGAAGGTAGAAGCCAACCTCGAAAACGCTCAATATAAAATGGCCTGTTTTTCCTGCGGCAAAGAAAAGAATCTGTGCATGATGTCTCACCGGAACGAGGCAAGTCTAATTGTCGGGTGGCTGTTTTCATGTCTGGCTTGCATGAGCATTATACGGGGCAAGCTGATTGATATTAAATTGAAAGAGGAGAAACCATGAATGAACGAGTTAAGAAGAAATGATACGACTTTGGGATATTCAATTATCGCTTGATAACTGGTGGATTAGTTTAGGTTTTCATATAGACCATACCGATCCAAGCGTCACAATACATCTGCCCATTTTTATTATTTGTATTGGAAAACCGAAACAACCCGGATTTAAATATAGCTTTAGGAGGTGGATCATGTTTAATTGGATAAAAAAACGAGACTTTTCTTTCGTAGCATTTAAATACTACCTGAGAAAATTTGTTAGAATTTGTCGCTACCATCTGCGTTATCCTGGAAAATTCTAATAAATTAAAAGAAATATCTGGAGAGTTGATAATGGCGCTGAAGGCAATAGAAATAACCGTTGAGTATAAAGATCGGATCATTTCATTGAACGGCACCAAGGCCGATATAGTAATGAAGAAAATAATCAACTCAGGTTTGCAAATGAACTGGAAAGTGAAAATGAAGAAAGTTCAGCCGGGCAAGAAGTTGGAGCCGGACATAAAAAAGATACTGGACGGATTCAGCACCTTGCAGTTAGTAAACAATGACGATCCCGACAATGTTGAATTCTGGGAAGATCACTTAAAGTTAATGTCGCTATATTTTGATAGCGAATATAAATTGAAAGTCTGGCTGACGAAAAACTTACATAACATTCACTTCTGGCAAATGAACCGCCCATTACGAAAAAGCAAGGTGGCACATAGATTACGCCAGCGCATTAATTCCTGGCTGGATAAAGAATATGGTAAACTTGAAAAGGGAATATTTTGATAGCAGAAATGAGCGATAAGAGACGCGAGCAAATGGAGGGAATTATTTGGACAGCTATTAAAATCACGGCGCTGTTAATCCTTTTAGGGTTCGCCGGTATGATATTTTGGTTGTTTACATGAAAAGGGGAGGTTTTAAATATGGCTATTAGAATGCAACACTGTATCATTTCTATTGATTACGATGTGGGCAATGTTGATTCATACCGATCCTGGAAATTAACCACAGCTGGAAAAGTAAAAAGTTTTGAAACCGGCAATTGCGAATACGATATGGATGCTGTTTATGAGTTTGCAAAAAACAATTCTCTCAAAATATTTGAATGTTCAAGTATTGACGATTTCAAAAAAGATATGTTGCTTTGGCTGGCGTCTGCAAATCAAAACTAATAATGTTTTAAATTCGCCTCCAAGTTCTGGACGTACACCACGATGGATTTAATGGTACCATGGCAATGATAACGGATACTGAATTACAAAAAAGTCTTTTAAGGTTGCTTAAATCAAAAAAGCTAACTGCAATCCTAAATGACGATTTTCCCTATTCATCACTCGGAACACTGGCCAGAATCAGGGATGGAAAATTCCCAACGACACATAAAGTTCGTTCTTCGTTTGGCCTGGCCGGAATGATCTCAGTTCAGCGTTGCCCGAATTGTGATTCAGTACATACCAGGAAGTGCTTACCAAAAAAAAAGAAAATAAAACGTACAGCATCAGTCAGGGATATTGCAACGGCTGTTGTTTATATAAAATTTCTAAAAAGGAGGATACAAATTTATGCAAAAAACATTTAAAATAATTTTCAAAGAAGTTGGAACTGACGCTTTTAAGGCATGTGCATCCGATGTATATTGGATTGAAGGCAATCCCCCCAATTGGCAGGTTTGTCCTCAAATAGAACAATGCTCTGTTTCGAAATTTCTCACAGCATTGAAATTTGAGACTGGAGAAGAAAAAACATTGAAGGTCACAATAAAAGAACTGTAATGCCATTACTTAGAAATCCGAATTTGAAAAAACCTCCCGCAGTACCCCAGCTACCTAAGCAGCCGGACACCAAAAAAGAAACCGCACACGAAAAGGTAATTTCCAAGCGGGTGAAAAAAGATAAACGCGAATTCAAATCGATTGGCGATATGATAAGCCACGTACAAAATGACATCTTGAAATCCGATGGTGGGGAAATAGCAAAAAGGAAACAGCATCAGGCCAGGGTGGGGCATTCCATAAAACACAAGCATCAACTCTGTGCCAACTGTGGAAAAACTTGCGTTCCAGTAATAGATGAAAAGAAATCAACTCAGGCGCATGTCGTTTGGACAATCCAAGTGAGATGCATTAACTGTGGGGAAACCTACGAACAGGAGGTAACGAAATGAAACAATTTTCATTCTGTATGGTGATTCTGGCAATTGCTTTAGTTGCCATTGCAGTTTCACAAGAAGCACAGCAGAAGCGAACCCAGGCCGAAATCTTGGACGCAGTATCATTCGACAAAGTGGTTCTTACAACCCTGATTGCACTTGAGCAAAACTATCAAGTAAGGAAACGATTGATTCCATTGGTTCACGAAGACGATTATTATGCTGTGATCCTGAACACAGCAAAAAGGATCGCGTTGGCTGATGACAAGAAAAAGGTATCGACGGTAATTCCAGCCAAACAGGATACAACCGATACCAAATAGATTTTTAAAAAGAGGAGAATTAGTGAAATGGGAATTAAACCATGTCCGTTTTGTGCAAAAAGAACCGCAAAGATTCATAAGTTTAATGATAGATGTTTTACTATTACCTGTCCGTGCGGTGCTGAGTCTCCCAATGACTCAGTTAGCGAAAAGGGTGCAATTAGAATATGGAATAGAAGACGGTTGAGCCAAATTGCAATTAATGCAATTCACAAATTTTGCTTGAAGGGATATAATTTAAACACAGTCCGCCAACTTTCAAATGATAAACCCAGCTTGGTTAAACAAGTTCAAGAAATTGTAGAGAAAGAGTTGTGTGAAAAATAAAATGGGTAAATCTACAAATGCAAGAAATAGACGACGAAAAACAAGACGTTACATGGAACAGCGTGGATTATGTTGGTACTGTCAAGAAAAAATGATTTTATCTTTTAGAGCGCATGGTGGAAATCAGCCAAAGAGACTGGCAACGATGGAACACTTGGACGATAAATACTCTGGTAAGCGCGGGAAACGTCAGGGTGAAATAAGGATAGTAATTGCGTGCAAGGAATGCAATGAAAGCAAGGGGAGAAAGAGAACTTCAGACAGGCCAATTTATGAGCTGTGGAAACGTAGCAGCAGAATGTCTGTTGAATTTTATTTTTTCAATAAAGAAAAAACACAATCCAAAGGGAAGTAGGTATTTTTTAATTCTGCCACCAAGGCAATTCCTCCTGAACTTCATCATCCAGCCATGCCCTCAATTCTTCGCCAATGGCAACCCTGAAATTCCACATAGGAATCTTAATATTCTGTTTGAGGTCAATTATGAAATTCTGATAACCGGAACTTTTTATCAGGTGCCACTGAAACCAGATGAATCGATCTGCGTCCGCAAAGTAGAGAATGAAGTTCTTTTGTTTCTTTATTAGTCGAGCATGAACACTGGCCGCTTCTGTTTTTTCGGATTGTGCCGCCAAAATAAATTGATGATATTCAATACAGACCTTGCGGTCGGTATACCTATCTATCAGCACCTTCGGGTCTGATAGATTCAAATCACCACCGAACCCACCCTTCAATAGATTACTGGCCATTGGCAGGAGTTCAGCCGTTGAGATTTTTAATTCAGCGTCTTCGTATAACATGATAATCACCTAACCTTGCCAAGTTTTGTAAGTTTCATCCACTTATCTTAAAAAATCCAATCAAATAATGTGCGCCAGAATATTCCAGATAGAAAAAAACCGCAGGCCAGTACGGCATCCAACCAAATTTTCCCATATTTCACTCGCCTGGTATCATTTTCCACCTTAGCTTCTAATGCAGTTTCTAACTCCAGGATAAATTGCTCAAAAGGCTGTTCTTTAAGTTCAGGGTTCATCATGGCATCCACCATTATTTAATGATTTTAGTTTCAATGTTTTCGGATAAAAAATTGCAATCGGAACATCTTTTCTGGCCAGCACTATTAATTTGTGAAAAATATTCGCTGGCACATTTGGGGCAACTTTCACGAATAGATGGGTTGGCGTAATAAGGTTTTTTAGTCATCGCCTTAGACTCCCCATTTTATCATTTTCGCATTGCATGGCATACTCAATATCTTCCCGATTTCCCTGGCATACTTCACAAAAATCTGAAATGTATCCGACTTCCGGATCAAGCCAGGCCACCCCGCATTCATATGGTGAGAGGCATTCGGTTTTTTTGACTTCTTTGCGTTCCCATTTCAACTCAGGAAAGGTGCAGTCCCTTGCGTGTTCAGCAAGTTTGCGGCCCGGCGTTAATATGATTCCGCATTTACTGCATGGCTCGAACCGCACCCTGGCCTCTGCTGGCAGATTGGCGATACGTGCATTCAATCGCATGATAGTTTGCTCAACATGGCTTAAATCGTAAGCCTGCAAATCCAGAATGATTTCGTTTAGAACATTTGCTCGTTTCATGGGTGTCCTCTATTAAATGAGTGGCTTATTCATTTTTAGCTTCCCCAGATATTAGTTTGCGGTATTCATTTTCTTCGATCTTGTCTCCATATGCACCGTTGTGTAATGCAAAGAATGCCATGCAATAAATGCATTTCTTGTCACTTAATCTTGGACGTCCTAAGTGCTTTTCCTCTGCTAAAATTAATATATATTCAAGTGCCGCCTCATAACGCAGAATTTCTTCAGTGTGAGTCATGGCCATTCCCTCCATTGAATGAATAGTTAATTAGCAAAATTCATTAGTTTCGTCTGCCATTTCTGGCGTGAATTCGTCCTGCTCGATTTCATGATAACAAGGTGCATCCATTTCAGCAAAACCATCCCCGCCGATATTCCTTTCGGTGATTATCGTAATCAATCGGGTTTCGATATTACTATATGCGCCCCTCATACTCAGTCTATCAATTTCCTCAAAAACCTCTGTTGGTTTTAACCACATTTCAATTCTCCTGGTTACGTGAAAAATATTCGTCGTGAATCAATTTGGAGTCCGTTGTTTCCTCAACCGAAAAGTCTTGAGCATTGAATGATTGGTAGTCGCACCATTCTCTTTTCATGGCCTCAGCGGTTGCCAGATTTACAGCGTGGAATGAAAATTTGTGGCCAAAGGATTTGCAGATTAATTTGAATATCAGATAATTTTCAAAGTTGCGTTCCATGATTATTTAGCCACCAATGAATATTTTTCACTAAGTTCAACAAAAGCTAAACCGATTTTTTTAAGTTCGTTTGGGGTACTGCAAAACATTTTTGCACCGAACTTAACAAGTATATCCTGTTCTTTGCCCTTATCCGTAAATAATGCATCTACTTCAATGTCAATGGGTTTTCTGTTTTTTGGTACGATTGTTAATTTCATGATTATTTAATCCCCTAAAAAGGTTTACAAAAAGTGCCATCATTATAGATGAACGATTGATACAATTTAGTGCCATTGAATCGTCTGAGCAAAATCGCGTATCTGGCCATCTTGTTTCTTGGGCGACCCGTAGAGCGTTTTATCTGGGTTGCTTTCTCGATGACGTATTTGATGCCATCGCAGATTATGATTTCGAAGGCTTCAATTTGGTAAGTTTTAGTTTGATTTTTCATTTCATACCTCAGCAGGTTAGTTGTTATTATGTGTTACAATAAATGTACCACAAAATAACGCACAGATGTAAGTTTAATAAAACCTAAGAACTAAGCTGAAAAAGGCATGTGAACGGATGGGTACACGGTTGTATCACATTAAAACAATAGAACAGCATAAACCTATATTTTACAGGAAGGTATAGAAAATAAAGAAGCCTGAGACATTGTATCGCATTGTTACAACATTTCAGGCCTTTAAGTTTAATAAAAACAAGCACTATAAAACAATCCCTGAATGTGTGTTATTGTGATACACTTTCGGAGTCGAACTTCTCAAATAATATTTCTCTCACTATCTGTGAAACCTTCACTCGTTTATCCTCTGCTTTCCTATTGAGCCATTCTCTGAGATTTTTTGGTATTCTCAGATTTACACCTGCGCTATTCGTAAAACTAATCATGGACGTTTCCTCCTTTATGTTTTATGAAAAACTACGAGCTTCACTTTCTCACTTTGTTTAAAACTGGTTTTAGTTTTCTTATAAGGAAATATTCTAATTCCGGATACATACATTCTGTCCAGAATATTGTTACGGCACGGCACAAAAGATAACTCCTTTTCAAACCTTTGTGTTGCTTGAGGCGCTTGCGAATATTCTTACTCCAACCTATATAAAGAAATTGCCTATCCGTGCATATAAAATATACACCCGAAACCCCAGAAACTGTATCTATGAAATCGTGGCCACCTTCACAAAAAGAGATGTTGTCGATTTCTTCAAGGTTTGACAATGTATCAAAAGTCGACCTCGAACAGTCGTATCGATAAAGTGGAATAATATCTTTTGGCTGTACCAATATTGAACACATTGCAATGGAATTATATTACAAAATGCAACATTTTTTGGGGATTGTGTTCAAATAAAAAAGGCGGGGCTGCCACCCCGCCGAGGATGAAAGTAGGAAACGAACAGCAGTTTTTAGGTTTTGGAAAAGACACCGCGTTTGCCAGCATTCCCCAGTCCGAGCACTCCAAACAGGATACCCGCGCCCTGCATAACATATCTTAGGACATCGCCTTCAACGCCAGACCCGACATCGGTGCCCACAAACAGGGGCGTTGCGAATGCCAGAATTGACCCCCAAAATGTCTCAGATGTAAAGTCGAAAACCTGTTTCCTGATTTTCTCTCCTGAGTTCAACATTACTTCACGCAGACCCATTGTTGACAAAATTCCAGAAACGGCAAATATAACCTTGCTCACCCATCCTGGCAAATCAACGAGATCGCCCAATTGAGCGCCGGCATCAAACACCAGGCCAACTACACCAAAAATCACCATGACGGTTCCAGATACAGAAATTTTTCCAAACATACATACCTCCTTAATTAATTTGACAACTCCGCCCGTTTGGGCATTTCTAAATTAAGGTCTGATAACTCATCTTTTTTTATTTTCATTTTTGTCGCCATGACTAACATATTTTTATCAAGCGAATGAAGGTACACACGCACTTTCCACATTTCATCTCTGTGGATTTGTTCGTTCACCTTTGTAGCTTTTTCGTTTTTAATTACATCAGATTCAACCGCGCTGAGTCTCGTCGACACATCTCCCTTCCAAACCCCGACCCCATAAACACCCACTAAAAACGCCCCTATTGGTACAGCGATTGCCAGCCAAGTTTTTATTGAAAATGAACCGTTAATTCCGTTTGTTGTTTGAGTTGTTGGCATGATCCGATTCCTTATTTATTATTTTCAATTAAACGGAATCTCTACCTTAAACCGACCCGGTGTAGATGGGGGTGCCTCCCCCTCAACCATATTGAATACAATTAACTCGACTGACCGTTCGCTTTCAAGTCTTGCGCCATCGTTCTCGCTATAAATATAAGCTGTGATTGCCATTTGATATTTTTGACCCAGGTTCAGATGTACCGGAGCGGCTTTTGCAATTTTTCCGCTATCAACAACTGAAGGTTTGTAATCGATCGCCAACAGTTGTACCTTCTCATTCCACTTCGGCACACCGTCAACCATCGGTGCTGCCCAAATCTGATAGAAAACATTTTCCCGGTTTAATGCCCTGCCCGTTGTATCGGTCGTGACTTCATCCCATGAAAAGGTTTTTGATTGTCCAGGTTCCACATCGATAAATTGTTGTGGGTGAACGGAAGTTGAAATTATCATCAAACAAAAAACAATTAACTTTTTCATTGTTTACCTCATTTTAATTATTTTAAATGTTTTAAAATTACCAGCCTTTGAAACGCAGAAATAAATCCCGGAAGCAAATTCTCCCGAATCCCAAAACTCATTTACCGAAGATGCAACCAACTGTCCGCCCTCATTGTAAATCGTAATCGTTCCGTATCCGGTAAAACTGACTGTCTGCTGAAACGGATTAGGATAGACGGCAAGAGGAATGGTCGGAGTTTCTACGTCAACCAAAAAAACTGGATCGTAATATACTTCCTCGCTCTTGGGGCCATGACAGCAACCATTAAATGCAGCAACAACAAAATAAGTTTTAGCATCTATTTCTATCGATACATTTCGGACATTTCCCACATCAACGGAATTAGTATAAACCCCAGATTCAGTACCATAAAAAATAGTATATCCTATAACCCCAGATAAAGAGTTTTGCGGATTTGCATCCCATGAAACATTTACTGTATTTGCAAACAGAGGAAAAAATAGAGCCAGTAAAAAGAAAATCACAAAACAATAAACCAACGGTCTCGGCGCCTTCAAACGCATTGGATAAGTTGTAATCATAACTGCATTTTCCTTTTCTCTTTTTCTTAAATGACGAAGCCCTTGACTGCATTGACCACCACAACACTCCTTCCATTTTCTTGTGTTGGCAAAATATTGTGGTGCGAAATAATTCAGACACCCGGGACGAGCACATTTGATTTTTTCCGTCAGCATTTGTTTCAATTAAAAAACAATTATCTCTCTTGTTCCAACAACAACTAATTCATCGACTCCATAATCGTATGCACTTCCCTGTGGTCGAGAATCCCCGTCAATATCATCCGTTATAGCTGCAATAGTGTTCCCAGCATCTATGCTTGTAGCCCCAGTTTTAATGTGCAAATCTTCGCTTCCACCCGTGACGCTGACAAACTCAGTTGTAGCGACCATATTCTGGTCGTTATTAGTGAATACGCTGGCACTCGTATCGCCCGACCCGTTAAAATCCGCACCTGCGGCTGCATCTACATTAGAATAGTCTGTTGTATTATCTATTGAAAGACAATTCAAGGCGATATTGTCTGGGTTCCCTGTATCTATGCCGTCAAACCCGTCTTGACCATTGTTGTAAGCCGTGCAATTCCTCCACGTCATATCTGTTGTTCCGGCTCCGCCCTGGAATCCGTCAATTCCCATATCGTGAACAATGCTATTGTCAACGATACTGTTATCCCCACCACTAGAAATAAACCCGCTCCCACTTCCATCGGCGATAATCATATACTTGAAATGGCAATCCGCTGCCTCAATACTAATACCATCAGCGTTTCCAGCTGTGACCCAGTCCCGAATAATTAGCCAATCCACCCTCGTCCATGGATCTATTACATCAATAGCATCCACGCCGTTGCCGTGACTGGCTCCGCTGTAGTCTATTACAGCGCCATTGTAAGCAGTCCCATCATTCCTGCTTGCCCCAACGACTGTAAGCCACATGAAAGTGCTGTCAGATGTAGTTGAACCGTCTATGTCAACAAGTTCATTGAAATCCGAATCATCATAACAAACACCTTTTCTTGTTGAGTCCTGCGTTACAAGGTCGCCATCTTTTGCATCTTCCCAACCCTGTATTGTGGAATAGTCGCGGCTTGCTGTGCCTATGCTGGATGAATCTATCTTTATCGTTTGCCCAAAAAGGACAAAAGGCAAAAATAAGAGAATTATTGTGAGCGTCTTTTTAGCCATCTTGCTTTTAATTTATTTGCTATAAATGGATGCCTAAGCCAAAGTTGTTTTGCTTTTTTCCTGTGAGTTGTAATCAATTCCCATAAAGTTGTATCAAGCGTAATTCCAGCCCTCCCTAAAACATTGTTTTGAAACCATGTTTTTATCCTTTGCGGAATCTGGACATTGTTATTCACCTGTCTTAATGTGACGTTCAGATTCAAACTATCCCTTAAAACCGCGGGCGGTATTCTCCATCTGACAGAATCTTGCCGTATGGAATCCAGCCTTGATTGAGTCATATCCGTAAATCGTAGAGTAGAAAATACTTTCCTTTCGTCGGTTCCCCACGGCCACCTCTCAAAAAAAAGTACGTCTTCAATTTCATCGTTTGGCAGTTGCGGAAACATGCTTGAATTTTGAAAGTCTGCCATTATCACAGATAGACTATCCTTTGTTATCCTACCATTCCATCTATTAGAGAAAACCGCATCTATCTCAATTCCCGACAACTCAGGAAATTCCTGAAACCTGCCATTCGCAAACATTTGCAACCAAGCTAATTTTCTTTGAGAAGCGGTTTTGGAAACAACCCAGTCGCCATTTTCGTCAAATATAGCCTCAACCTCAACCGTCTGTGCTGATAAGGAGATTGCAGTAAAAACAAAAACGAATGTAAGCCACTTAATCATTACTAGTCCTTTATATATCTTACTGTTATAGTTATTTTTGTTGGCGAACTTGCTACTGCCGAAACTGTTAAGGTGGGCCAAGTGTTTGCAGCAAATCCAGCATTTGAAAATGAAGCCGTCTCTTGCTGATTCGAGTCACAGACTAACTCAGAACTCATTGCATCCGTACCTGCCGTATTGGGAGTAGCTTCCGCCCTTTCCTCTACATTTATATCTGCGGTTCCCGTGTTCGTGTGACAAGCAATTTCTGTTATTGTGTAAGCAAACGGTAATTTCATTGCTGAAAAGTTATCAGATGAAACGGGATCTTCAAACGTCCAACCAAACGTATCGGTTATAATTTCAGCTTCTACGTCATCCCGAGTAACGGTGCCGTCTAAAATCTCTATTCCATCTATTGCACCGGCAGGAAGTACAATCTCCGTAGTCCCAGTTCCATCGGTGAGAAAGGTGTGGTCGTCAATATCGGCGCTACCATAATCCATGTCAACATCACCGGTGGCATCTAAAAGCCCACCCATGAAAAGTGTCGTTCCTGCTGCTTGAGTAATATTCCCAGCCGATAAAGTCAAGCCATGACTAAATGTAAATAATGCGCTACTATAAGCAACGGTAACATTGGTTCCTGAATTTGCATAGGTATGGGTGAGCGTGGCATCCGACCCATCACCAAATCCAAAAGCTACGCCTGATTCAAGAATTGACGCTCCCGTCCAAGTTATTGTTCCGTCATGGGCAGCCGCCCCACTTGCCGCAGCCCAAGACAACACGCCATCACCGGCTGCGTCTGTAAGCTGAAATCCTGAACTGCCAAACGCATCAGGTAAAATATAGGCCGTATTAGCCGCCAAAGCAGGAACCTGGAATGACGCAAAGTTTGAACCCGCGTCAGTATCTTCTAAAATAATCAAAAGTCCAGAACCGGTTGCTCCCTGGCTCGTTGAAATGCTTCCGTCAAGTACAACCGTTCCGCCATCCGTAGTTGCCGTGACATCCGTGACATCGACGGAACCTAAGTCTAAATCAACGGCGCCCGCCGGGTCAAGGAGTCCGGCAAGTACGGTTGGAACTGTTATCGTCGCACTTGCTGTAAGGTTAGCCAAACCAGAAACAATGTCAGCACTGCCATCTAAAACGAGTGCCTTGTTTGCTGCGCCAGCTCCATCGGTTATTCCATCCAGCTTTTCAAGGTCGGCCTCGCTCATATCGGCAGAACCAATTATAAAGGAGCCAACTGCCGTTATCGCTCCACCAGCACCAATAACGCCATCAGTTGCTATGTCTCCGTTCTGTTGGATGGTCATTACTATGCTGCCGCTATCCTCGAACTTGATAAAATCTGCCTCAGCGTCTCCATCGTCTGCGCTATAATCGAGATGAAGCAAATACATTTGTCCGACAGTATGGTCGGCATCAGTATTTTGGAGTGTAAAAAATGAAACGACAGCATCGTTGTTGCCTGTCAAAAGAGATGCTTCTGCATTGTCAAAAGTTATTGTATGCAACGCACTATTTGTCGGGTCGCCTATATCTGACCAAACAGGACTTCCGGCAGACACATCAGCTTCCCAAGTAACCTTGCCTGTCCCAGAATCAAATTTAGGTACTTCGTTATCGCCCGGCGTGTCGGTAGTCGATACAAAATTTAATACCTGCGTTCCGTCGTGTCCGACGATGGCTCCGTGAGTCGCTGCCATTGCGTTTGTATCGAATACAATTTCACCCGCCACGTTTGGAGCAGTCGGAGCCGCACCGTTTGGGATTTCAAATTGGGTCGCTCCACCAAAGTCCCAAGAACCTGTAATCGCTTCGGTTGCTGACTTATCTAAAAGATTGGCCTCTGTGATTCCACCAAATTGAGTCGCTGAAAGGTTGCCCGTGTTTGGCGTATAGGTAAAATCACCATCCGATTCCAGGGCAAGGTCGCCACCCGTTAAAGCCCCGGCTGGTGTAAATATGACTGCGTTGGTTTCCACTTGAGCTTCGTTGTCAGCAATCGTTAAGGTTGCCGCTAAGGTTGCAGTGTCAGAGTTTCCGGTCAAAGCCCCGACAAACGTGGTTGCTGTGAAGCTACCCACACCAGATGCAATGTTGGTACTAGCATCCAATACAAGCGCCTTATTTGCTGCGCCTGCGCCATTTGTTATGCCATCTAATTTTTCAAGGTCAACTTCGCTCATATCCGCAGAACCGATTATAAATGAACCTGTTGCCGTTACGGTTCCTGCAATATTGAGATTACTTGAAAGCGTCCTCACCGTTCCAGCGCCCTTGCCATCGAGGGTTAGCGAGACATCAGTATCGCCTCCGACTACTGCAAGCAAGGGTTCCCCTCCTGCGGCAGCATTTGTGAATTCAAAATGATTAATCGCTGTTGCTGTTTTCTGGAATATAAGTTGCTCGTTATCGCTGTCGTCTCTAATGCCCGTTGCGTCATCGAATTGAATATCAAAAGAATTCGCATCGAGATCACTGCCCAACTGTGGCGTGACATCTTCAATTATATTACTAATTCCACCACCAGCGCCAGGGAAATCCGTAAAATCTATTTTTCTGAGTTCTCCTGTTGATTCCTCAATCATTACTTTATCACCAGCGCCAAAAGCTGTACGATCCGTGAGTGCTGAAATTTTAACACCAGCGGGAAGAGCAGACGATGCAGAGTTGTTTAGCAATATCGACCATGCCGAGATTGCAGAAAGCCCACTTGAAGCTTCAGCCGACCAGGTGTTTGTTGCTGAATCGAAGGTCAAAACATAATTGTCTGTTGTGGATGCGTTTATTTTTATAATAGCGAGTGTATCGCTTGCATCTGAGTTAAGCACATAAATCAAGCTATCCGTATAAATGTAATGATACGACTGTGCAAACCCTTGCACCGCAAAAAGCATAAATATAATTGTTAGTAGTAACTTTTTCATTTTACGAGATTACCTCCTCGAATTCCAATGGTATTGTTGACCTTCCACCTCTCAGGGCTTGTCTTACATAATTTAAGTTTGCTAGTCTTACTGAAGACCAGTAATTGCGGCCTTCTCCTAAAGCGAACCTTCTGCTGTAACCTTGTTGAAACCATGACTCAGGTTTAATGTCTTTCATTATTATGCCTTCATCGATAGTTGCGTTAATATTTGCCGTACCGTTAAGATCGCTGCCAAAAGAAAAGGGAGTACCAACTTCGGAAATATTTACAGCACTATTAGATGATGTTGCTTTAAGTAAGCCATTGTGATAAATTTTTATACCGTTTGAAATAGTCGAATCTATTGTAAAGCCAAGATGGTTGTCCCAAGAATCTTGAATTAAAAAGCTGCCAGCAACCGTCACATTTATTCTTGTTGAACTCGCACTTCGATACATACCCACATTAATGTCACCATTTGTGTTTATTATTAAATCCATGTGAGCGTTTGCATCGGATACGCCGCTTCTAAACAAAACAGACGTCGCATCCTGTCCATCAAAGGCCCATCGTGGCTTAATCCAACACGCAAAAGACATTTTCTCTTTGTTCACAGTATTAGCAGAAGCAAAAGTTAGCCTTTCCGCACCCCTTGTCACTGCTGCCGAAGATAAAGCGCCCACGGTTCCGAGGTCAAACTGGGCGCTATCGAATGCACAGAAACCCCATACATAGATTATATCTGTGTTGTCTGTAATGTTAATACTAAACCTCAGATTCCCACCAAATCCGGATGTGTCTGCTGTAAATGATACCCTTTGCCATTCAGTAGTTACCGTTATACCTGTATTATCTGTACCTGAAACAGTGTCATCGATTACAAGAGAAGCGCCTACAGTCCCAGATGGGCACTTTACCCAACCCGCAAGAGTAACATTGTTTCCGGAGGCTGTGCTAGTGGTAAACCTGGAAAGCCCGTTACCTGCCGTTGCGATAAGTTTATCTGCCGTACTCCCACCATTCGGGTCAAGTGTTTCCGATGTATTGGCATCAAGAGTCTGGCTTGCCTGAACCCAGTTAGTGCCAAAATCGCTTGGGTCGGTTATTAAATTTGCCGCAGCCCCATCAATTCTTATTGCGTGTTGTCCGTATTTCCCAGCTTCAAAGCGTGGAATGTTAGCTGTGGTGGGCACAACCGTCATTAATCCGGTAGAGGGGTCAAGATACCAAGATGAATCAGCTGTGTCGGCTCTGGTAAATGTACCGGCTACCTTATCGTTGGTCAGTAAGCCCCGTGGTGTAATCGTTGGGACTGTGGCTGAGTTACCTCCACCCTCAAATGAAATGTACGCACCTAAGTTTTTGTCGCGCCACAATTCAAATGTGCTGCCATCGTTGGCGTATTCAAAGAATCGTTGCAGTTGAATTTCATCTTGACCGGGCGAAAACCGTATTTGAGTGGAAATGAATTCCTGCTCGAATTGCTTCAAGTGTTCCGCAATACCCGATGCAGACCTGACAACATTTGCCTTTGACAGTAAGAGGGGGTCAAATCTCGCCCACTCGTTCTGGAAGTCAATATTAATTCCGTTATATTTAATTCTTCCTGGCATATTAAACCGCGCTTATTGTGTTGTCAAAAGTTCCGTACTTAACCGTGTCGAATGCAACTGTGACTTGTTTTCCCGCCGTTGCCGTACTTCTCTGATACCAGTCAACCTTAGCTGTTGCAAGGGTAGACCCGGCCAGCGTTGTACCCGCAAAAAGAAACTCGTAAACTATGGTATCCGAGTCTTCTGTAAAATATGGAATCAGAGGAATATCAAAAAATATGGTGTCGGTTGCTTTCGGATTTTGAATATGAAAAGACAGACCAATGGTTTCCCAAGACCCCGCAGGTGTTTCGTTGGGCTTGGTGATACTAACCGTAAACATAATCCAGTCAATCGTTGGCGTTCCCCCAAAATCCTGATGACCGTCCGCCGCTTCAACTACTGCGCTATTTGTCGCACTAAAGGTTACGGTAGTATCGTCTGTGACGGTGGTGGAATTTATGGTGAATGTATTGGTCACCCTGTCGTATAAGTCCCAAACAAAAACATCGTATTCAAGTGGGTTTGACCCCAATGGTTCCGTTCTTTGACCCGTTATTAACCCCTTAACTGTTGCCCAGCCCTTAGTTCCATCCCTAAGTTGAGGCAGGGAACTTCTCGTAATCTGCACCCAGTCACCAGGTTCAAGCTTGATATTCTTGTATTTAACCCGCACCCTTAATGTCGCGGGAGTGTTGCCAAAAAAGTAAAACCACTTATATAAATAATCGTTGATTGCCAACGTGGAAGACCTGCCCGCAAAAGATGTTGTATCAAGTGTAAGCGGATTCTTTGTGCTTCCGTAAGCCGCAACACTTTCGTCGTGTTGGTAAGTTCCAGCCGCTTGTAAAAAGGCACTCCGATCACCACTACCAGTAAAGGTTTCCGGGGATTGAAGTACAATGGTATTTATCATCAAATCTTCTCTTGAATTCATGTTCACGCTTGCAATTTCATCATTATCTAAAGTCAAGACAGACGAAAAAGAGTTTTCCACATAAAGGCGGTCGAAAGACTTAATGGTTAGCTTGCCATTGTTTTTCATATACATAAACCAGCCCATCGGCTTTAAGATGTTTTCTTCGATGAAAGTTATCGCATTAAATTCCTTGACCAAAGCAAGCCGAATGAAGTTACTGTTTACGCCACTTGTCGCTGTCACATACCCTACTTGTTGAATCTCGTCTGTGTCAACCTCGGTTGCAGTAAGTCCAATGTCACCGATAACTTTATAGACGTTATCATAGTTAGACATATCGTAATAAGCATGACCACTTGCATCGTTGGTTGTCATTAGGATATTTAAAAGGGCTACATGGGGAGGCGTGTTCCTCCATATAAAGACCTGTTTAACAAAAACATTGTCGTCATGCGCCACCTGGTCGGTTTCAAATACACCCCTTGAGACACCGGTGAACTGAACCCCTCCGTTTACACCCGTGTATGACATTAATTCATTTTCAATTATTATGTGAGCAATCTGAGTACCGCCGTCATTCATAAAAGCTGGTTGATTTGTCGGATCAAGGAATCCGGTTACATCGTCAACTGTTATCGAGGAGGCCGTATTGGTGATTGCTCCGTTAAGTTTATCTGAGTGTTGACTTTCAAATAGCTTTTTACTTAAAAACTTACGAGCATCACCGCTTATGAATCTAAACGAAAGATTGCCTTCGTTAAACTCTGTGCTGTCAATGGTCGTAACTGGAAGATTTAGAAAGTCTGCTGTACCAATGGCCTGAAAACCCAACGATGTCGTTATGTCCACACCAACAAGATTGTCACCTTCCATTACCGCTGTCACATCATCGCCCTTGTCGAGAATTTCAAAGGTGGTTTGGCCTATGGACGCAAACGGGGCAGAAAGCATATCAAATTTCTGCAAATTCATTTTAGCGGCCAGTATGAACTTTCTGTCGTTTGCAGAATACGAGTCATATGTTCCACTTGTATAGCCTCTGGTAACACCGTTGAAGGTAACTCGAACAACCGGGTCTTTTGATGCTTTGTCATTTTCGGTCGAGTAGTTGGCCGCTAAAGTTCTGCTCATGTCAAATCACTCGCTGTCAATCTAACCACATTGTTTTGCACCAATTCGTTAATCTTGGGAATAATCTCTGAACGCAAGGTGAACTCATCAATTTCCCTGACATTCGGGAAAGAAAAATTAAAAGTAACCTTGCTTGTGTTGTTGTTTGTTGTTTGGTTTGGCGGCGTAATCGTTACCGTCTCACCCGGTGAAGCCTTAAATGCTACGAGTTTAGAATCCGGGCCGCCACTACCGCCAACCTGAAACTGGCCGCCGTGTTGAAAACCGAAAAACGCTTTACCGAACGATACAGGAGTAAAGGAAGAAGCAAGAAAAGCTCCCAATACATTTGATGCAAGTTGTAAACCGATCTGTTTGAGTGATTGCAGTAAGTCGTCAGAATGTACTACGGCTTGAGCGAAAGCGTTTGAAAGGCTTTGAGATAAAGCCACCCCTCTTCTTGCTTCTAATGTTATTGCTTTATCTATCTCTTTTTTGCGTATTGCCAAAATCAAAGCCTTCGCATCCCTTGCTGCCTGTAGGTCTGTAAATTTTAATTTGGTTGTAATGAGTGTATTTGATGCCGCTTCAAGGAGATTTTTGTCTCCCTGCAATCTGAATAAGTCCATCTGGAGATCATGTTCTTCTCTTGTTATTCCCGCTGCCTGAAGCGCTAGGGTAAGTTGCGTCTCAGATAGAGTTTTCATGGCTTTAAATTCAACCCTTGAATTATCTTTTTTGAGGTTGGCGAAAAACGCAAGCCGTTTCTCGTTTGCCACCATCGTCCCCTGCACAACGGTAATTTCCTTCATCCTTGCCAGGAACTGTTTCTGGGTTTCCTGCACCGGCCCAATGAAGCCAACGTCCCCAGGCTTCATTGCCTTGGAAAGAAGCTCGACCTGTTCTTTAAGTTCTTTGGTTGCTCTTGCTGCTGCCCTGATTTTTTCTTTATTTTCTTCGGAAGTAAAAAAGGTGAACAGGAATTGAGTTTCATCTGTGGTGTCAAATGTGGACGCTTTGCGAATAGCCCTAATCGAAGTTACGAGACTATTTAATATCCCAACAGCACCCTTTGCATTGTCCTGGAAGTCTGACCCGATTTCAGCAGCAAGCTCACCAATGTTTGCTGTCAATATCCTTGTCGCATTAGCAAAAGAATCTTGAGTATTTTTGAAATCATCCGCAGCATCCGATGTCTGATCCATGATTGACCGAATAATCAACAGCCTCTTTTCCTGTATAGACATTTGCAAAACGGTCTTCTCTATGCCTTCAGCGAGGGCAAACTGATTCAGGGTATTTATGGTGGTATCAGCTGCGTATCTCGTAAGGGGTTCGGTCTGGCCTCGTAGTGCTGAATTTATCGCGTTTAGAGCCTGAGAAACATCGGTATCAAACACGGATGCCATATCAGCGGCTCTTTTGGTCAGGTCGATCGTGAGGTCTGCAACGTCTTTCATCGGAAGCCCTATACTTTTTACCAGGGCGCCGGTAACGGAGGCTAACTGATTAAATGAAGACTGGGTAAGGCCAACTGATTGTGCCGCTGTTTTTCCGAATTCACGTATACTGCCTACACCTTCACGGAATATAACATTAACGGCATTTTGGGATTCCTCCAGTTTAGATGCTTCCTTGATGAATTTTCCAAAGACGGCAGCAGCACCAGCAATCGCAAACGTGACAAGCAAAATCTGATTTCTTAGAGCGCCAATCCTTGCAGCTAACCCCGTTGTGACACGCCTCTGATTTACCAATCCTGCGGTGGCAACTTTTGCTGATGCAGCAAACTTTAGTTCAGCCGCTGTAATCTTCTGAGTTGCCAGTTTTGCTCTGCGCAAGGCATTCTCATTTCTCAGCGCAGACGTACTTAGCTTCTCAAACCCCTGCTTGGTTTTGATGGTCTGCTGTTCAAGGCGCTTCTCCTTAGCCGTAACGGATTGAAGCTCTTTCTTGAGCTGGGAAGCGTCGCCTCTTAATTTATATTCGACGGCCAAAATTTACTCCATGGTTATGTTTTTAAACAAGTTACAGACACTCATTATGTTATCGAAATATTCAATATATAAATGTTCTTTGTTTATAGTTTTATAATGACATTCCTTGCACAGCGTTACTCCGTTACCAACATCAAATGTAAGTTCTGGATAGTCAACTCTTCGTCTAACGTGGTGTGGCTGAAGTTCTAATCCCTTCAAGAAACACAACTGACAAGTATAGTCGTCCCTCTCGTAAACTTCTCTACGCCAGTCTGCCCATTCTTTTGTACCGCGAAGCCTTCTACTTTCATCTGTGCCGCCCGTCCAGTTCGGGTGGTTTTCGCCCCTATTATTTTCGGACACCCAATCACCATAACATTTTTGGTCACAGAAAACATTGTCTCTCAAGAGACTGGGGCATCTTGCCACATCTTTTCTGCACTGCGAGCATTTGATAACTACTGTATTGTAGTTCTGGTGATTTACTCCGCGAATGAATCTGTGTTGACATCGCGCCGAACAAAAATGTGACTTAGCTTTTAAATATTTAGCAAGATTTTTATTAAACCCAATGCCACAATGGTCACACTTAATAGACACTTCTTTGTACATATATTTATTATGGCAACCCTTAGAACAGAATGTATTGCGAAACTTCTTCAGTCTTGATGGCGACCGCCAAACCTCTTTACCGCAGTTATTGCAAGGCACATTCATTTTAGTTAGGCAACTCCTCTTGTTTTGGTGGTTCCACCTGTGGTTCTATGCTGTCTAAAAAAATAAAGCCGTCACGAATTAGCTCTGCATCGAGTTGGTTCATGTCCGGCCAAATACTTTGAATCACTATTTCTTCAAATGCCCCCCCTCTCCGCTGAACCGATGGCGAGTCCAGATAGTTGCGTAAAGTCATTAGTTTTTCAACCTCTGGTATCGCTGGCTCAGTTCGTCTATCAAAATGTCGCATCTCGGCAGGCATTGGACACACTTCACAATCAGGTTCTTCGTCGTACTCGGCACAACCCTCTAAGCAGGTGTCACAGTTTGTGTAGTATGGAGCAGCTTGCGTTTGACCCCAGATTCTTTGGTATTCGGCAATTTTCCCAGGCGACTTATTACCTCTGTCGTATCAGAGTTGAAGGTGAACTTGTTAAAAGAATCCAGAAGAAGTTTCGCGGTCATGTCAGGTACTTCCCAGTAGAACTCTTCTTTATTTTTGTCTGTGCAGTCCCAATCTTTGCCGCTCGGACTTTTGAAATCGTCGCCCCAGTCACGAACAACGTACTTAAACATATCGAGGTCGTTCTTAAAACTTTCCATTTTCTTTTGAGAAAGGTATCTAATCTCAAACCAAGCCTCTTGCCCCTGTTCTTTGTACTTGACTATTGCTGTTATTTCTCTGTTACTGAAATCAATCATCGTTTTCTCTCCTCTTTTTTTAAATTGTAGCATGTCCACGATACAAGACCCACACGGGGTATCTCTTTATCTCGATCACCGTGACAAGGTTGTCTTCTTCATCCCCACGCTACAATAGTTTAGCTGTTGGTTTTACTAAATTTATGAGTTCGTCTCATAGCTGCCACTATTGATATTTACTAGTATCGTATGAAATGGCAGCCCATTTGTCATCCCCGTCGGTGTTGCGGCTACCTGACCCATTTCGTAATTATGGTTCATTGGAATCCTTTGACCTCTATCAAGGGCAACACTCGGTTCAATCATTACCAGGTCGTTCATTTCCATTTTAAAGGTATGAGCATCTGAACCTATGGTTTCGGCCATTTGGACATCAGCTTTGAAATCGGTGCCAATCAGGTTAGTGAAATTGGTAAGGTCTGCTGTTACCTGGTCGAACTGCAGCACTCCGTCAATTCCGCCCCTGGTATCAATAGGCTCTGCTCTGACCAATTCCGCGCCCGTAGATGCGCCAACAAGGAGGTCGTCTGAGGGGTCGTATTCTCTTGAAAGAGCGATTGACATATTGCGCACATCAGAAAGAACATCTGCTGAATCCAATGCCCCAGCGTCTTCGTTAATTCTTAATTGATTGGCTCTGTATCTCATTCGCTGCGCCGAACCGCTATCATAAGTTATGTTATCCGCTGCCGTTCCATCAAAGGTAGCATCCCCGGCTTTCAGAACCGTGGTTCCCAATGTGGCTACATTGAAGTTCCAAAATCCACCGTCCGGTTCAAAGGTGAAACTCTGCACCTTGAGACTTGATACTTCCATGATACCGTTGGCGGTATTGTTAATTTCTATACCAAGCGTAATACCTTGAAGACCACTCTCTTGCTGGTAGGTCATTGTGTGCGTAAATAGGGGACCAGCGGCGACGATAACGCTTGTGTCATCGCCAATCAGATTAACAAGTAAGCACCATGCCACGGAGTTCCATCTCATCCTGCCAACAATGTTCGGATCGGCTGTTTCTGCCTCAATGCTACCCTGGGTCTTAAATGCAAGACCACTTGAATCATCCCAATTCCACGTTGCACCCTTGTCGATTTTATCTATCGTTAATGGAAGAAGCCCACTAAGCGCCCCAATGGTTGCTGCGGTGTTCCATGTGGTTGTTGGTTGAATCCCAACTACTGTGTCCGTTCCCAATACCGGCATTTTGTTACCTCTTTATTTAAAGTGTTTTCTCCAAACTGCTGTTTTTTCTTCGGTCTGGTCTTCTGGATGGACAACATGCCCGGCTTTATTTATTTTAAAATCGTCGGTAATGTGTCCAGAATAATAAGCAATATTTAAAAGTTCATCTCCAAGTATTTCTTTAGTAACCGTGCTACCCACTTCAAAGTCAATTGGATGCCCTTTGCCCTTTATTTGCGGATCGTGCAGGGTCATTCTGAACTTTTTCAGAACCAGGTACTTCGTGTCCGCCCTTGCTTTCAAAGAAGGGGTGCTGTTTGCTAACATGGTATTTTTCACCTTTCACTATACGGAAGAATTTTGACCCAGGAGGCCATACCTTCTTGTCTTTAATTGGAGTACCTTTTTCATCTTTTTCATCAACGGGACTTATGCCGTATTTTTTGCTTTTCGATAATGGCATTTGTCCATAGTCACCTTTTGCTTTTAAAATCATTTTACCCTCTACGATGTTAGATTATACTCACGATCAAATATCCATTGAATGAAATTCCCAGTAGCAATCTCACCATCTTGTTGGCCGTCAAACTCTTCGGGGTTAATTAAAACTACCCTTAGAAGGTCACAAGCCCCGTTTAATGTCCAATCTGCACCATGCTTTATGATTGACTTCATCATGGCTGAGGTGTAAACGTCTGCCGCCTTTATCAGGGTTTCCGAGTTATCACCGTTTACCAAAACCTCTGTCACAACTCCCCACGGTATATTGTCGGTGATATTCGATTCCTGATTGGGTACGGTTTCGCCCCACGGGAATATGTTTACCCAAATATCGTCTTCGATAACCCCACCAGGATACTGAATCCTTATTGCGCCACTTAAAATGTCATCTAATGTAGAATCAAGAGTATCTTTCTCCGTGTTCATGGTCGCACGCAAGGCAGTTTGTACCTCCTCAAGTATTGGTGTTAATAGTCCGGCCATTTATGCTGTCCCATCTCCCGTCATTGGGCTTATGACCTTGAACGAACTACCTTTTATTTTGGCAAATGGAGCCATTGTCCGTACCAGGTGTTTGCCGATTATCTTTCCACCTATGCGCTGCAATCTGTTTTCCTGAGCTAGCGTTGGATCGATAACCGTTCTAACCGGAAGTCTCCCCTTTCCTTTGTGGTGCCATTCCGCTTTTTTCTCGGTGGTTTTAAATGTGTAATCAAACCCCAATCCGCGTCTCTGAATCTGTGTCTTGTTTGCACCACCCCGCTGAGTTACCGACCGATACAGGTCATCCCTTCTTCGCAGTATCCTAGTTCCAAAACCTTCGGCCTGTTTCCGCTTCTTGTACTTTGGTGTAAGTGGTGCCCAGCTTCCGTGCCCCTTTGTTGAAAAGTGAGTCTTGTTGATTTTATATAACTCGTTAGACCAGGCTATCCTGAGCTTGCGTCCCAAGACTTCAGAATTCAGGGAAAGAGCCCCTCTTTTCAAAGACTCCCCGAGTTGCTTCTCGTTACTTGTCATTACTATAAGTGCCATTATGAAGCCATATCAAGTGAAAAGACCGGCCCATCAACAACGTCATCGGCATTCGGGTTTTCAGTCTGGTATGTTTTGATGAGCCCACTTCCCCTGGTAAGGCCATCAAGAACGACTATACCGTCCTGCAACTCTTTTAAACACTTGTCATACACTTCCTTCATTGCCTCGGCCTTTTCACTCAGGCTCGTATCCTTGATTCCAAGGGCGTTCAATGCCCGGTAAGTGGCGCCCAAAGTATTACAATTCCTGAGATGCAGGAAACCAAGCGTGCAAAGCTCACAAGTCGAATCAGCGTTATAACTGTTTTTTGCAAACTCAACCGTTAGAACATTTGTGCTAATTCCTACGATGGGTGTGAATTCCGAGTTGAAGACGCTTGCAGTCTGGCCGTGAAGCCTCACCGTTTCGTCTATATCGTAGGCTGTACCGTCCGTGACTGTGAAGCTAACCACGGTATTGCTGGCCGTAATTGCGCCGCTTATGGCTTGCTTAACCGAATTTCGCACAGGTACGGTATAACCGCCGACACCAAGTGCTGATACAATCTCCCCATAGCTCTGAGAGATAAACAATCTCTTGATCGTTCGTTCAAGCTTACCCGTACTTGCAATTGCTACTGTTAAATTTACAAGTTCGTTGTCAATGTCATTCAAGGAACAGAAATACGGGAAATTAACCGCGGTACCGGAACTGGGAGAGGCCGATGCAGTCTCAAGGCTTATAATTTCGATGTTAAGAGTCGCGCTTGTTGGAGGCCCGCCAGAGGACGCGGCAATAATCCTGAAAGTAGTTGTTCCTACCGTATCAACATCGAAATGCCTTTGATGGCCAGCACCCAGTACAGAAATTAAAGGAGCAATGGTAAAAGCAGGAAACGCCCCCTCGTGGGGTGTCTGACTCGCAATAGTTATTGTTTTCGGAACCTGAGCAGGCGTAACAATCAGATCGGAATTATTCGCTCCTAAAATTATAAACCTGTCTGCCATAATCGTATTGGTTTTGTGAATTAATCAAAGTTTAGAATTTTAGCGCACTTCGACTATCTGCAAATCAATGGAAATCCAATCTGATTGAACCCCGACTGGACGTTCAAATTTTCTGCCAGCATTTATAGTGAATATTGAAACATGATCCTTGCCTGTATTCTCATCGGTAACAAGCATTTCAATGTCAGCGTATTCACAGTCGCAATCATTTAGGACTCCAAATACAGTCACCCGGTCTTCACTTACAGACCAATCCAGAACAGGATCATCTTTGCATCCCGGCAACGCAATTGCAAGTACAAGGACGAACAATAAGGTTGCTTTAGTAGACATAGCTAATCGGCCCTTCGTCGGCTGTGAAAGTGGTTCCAGGTGTAATCGAAGCATCTGTCTTGAAGGTACCCCCAGCCGTGGCAGCTACGAATTTACTTCCAACGACGCCATAGGTTCTGACTCTAGCGGTTGTACCGTTAAATTGAACAACTATGTAATAAATTCCGGCAACGGCATTGTAGGTACTCGAAAAGTCTATATTGTTAAATTGAGCAGTAGTCCCAACAATATCGGCAATTTCAGTATCGCTTGCTATTGACCGGACAACGGTTGCTCCAGCACTATCTTTAAGCTCCACCACCACAGAGTCAGTTCCGCCTACGCTGCCAACCATGTAACCAATTCCGGTTAAAGTCACATTGTAGGGGATATAAATTTGAACCCATTGTCTCGGGCCGCCTGTAGGAGCTTGATCGGTGCCAGAAGTAGCGAGAACAGAAGCTCCACCAACCGACCAGATAAAAGAGGTCATAGTTGCGAATACTACTCCACCCGTTAACGTGGTGGCATCTGTAATCACTACATCTCCATCTGTAACTTCAAGGGCGTTTTGACCATCCGTCCCGATAATAACCAGCTTTTCATCCGAGACATCATACAAAAGGTGATCGCCCGATGTTGCAGAAAAAAACTGTACATCGAAAGATGTTCCAGCAATTCCCACGGATACGGTATTGTCAATTTGAACCGCACCGTCAATATCAACCACATCTAAATTGGTTGTTCCATCCACATCAATGTCATCCGTAACCAAAAGGTTGCCATCTGAAAGGGTTAGTACGTTAGCGGCATTAGTCCCATCCAGAAATAAACCGTTGGCGGAAGCATCCCAAAGAAATTCCTCGGTGGCAGTATCGGTGAAAAATTTAACGTCAATTCCGTTGCCATCTGAACCCGCATTGAATAATCCAGCCGCAGTAATGGTAAGATTTTTGGTGACCTGAAGGAACCCGATTACCGCCTTGCTCATATTCGCATGAGCGAAAAGCAAGACAACGGAAGAAATGCACAGGATGATAAAAGTATTTAAAATTTTGGATTTCATAATTTACCTCGTTTTTTAATTAGACTTCAAAAAAACGCTTTATTTGCCAGGATCGCCCTTCACATCACCCTTTCCCCCTTTGCCGATTTTTGAAAGCTGTTCTTTGAGATTCGCATTCTCCTTTTGGACTGCTGCAATCTCATCGACCAGCTTCTTGTTTTTCTGCTCAAGGGTATCCAGGGTTGCAAGGCTTTTCTTGTATGATCCTGGAACTCCGATAGTCTCAGATTTGAGTAATGGTTCTGCGTCCTGCTTTTCAATATCAACAGAATCGCCAGGCTCAAAAAGATCGCCATTTCTTTTCAGTGGGCTTAAAATATCATACTTTGCCATGATTTCCTCCTTAAATGGAAATTTCGGTTTGCTGTTTTTTAGGATTTACCTTTCGGCTTTGCCTTCCCTTTACCCTTTGATTTTTTCCTGGGTTTGGGTTTGGGTTCTGCTTTGTCCGCAATACGTAGATCGGGAATTGAATCAATCCACAAAGCCTTTGCAATGGCCGATTCTTGCTTATCGGCTTTTCCCCTTACCAGTTCACGGCGGATCACATAATTCTTAGCATACTCAGGGGTGCATGTAACGAATCTGCCCCATTTAATCCAGCCATGCTTTTTATGTTTAAAAGTCCTGACCACCTTATAGATGGCCAGGATTTTTTTGCGCTCCTTCAACATTAGCTGGTCGTTGGATCGGTTACCAAATAACCAACAGATGCCGCAACCAACTTGGTCTGCACGTCGTGATCGTTATCAACAAACGTTTTCTTACTCGGTTCGTCAAAGTAAGAGCGCATGATGAAATCTTGAAGTGCAAATGTATATGCCAGGTTGATTGTTTCTTTCGCCGGGGTAGCCGTTTTATGGAAAATCAAGGCGAAGTTGCCCCAGATACTTCCTTTGGTTACGGTGCCCTGACCAGGATTCGATGTGATGTATCTTGCGGATGCTACTCGCAAATCTACATCAAACAACGAGCCGACCAATGCAGGCGTAATTCCTGCCGCACTAAATCCAGAATCTTTCAACTGTGCTTGAACACGAGAAAGAATGTCAGGATGCGCAGCCAGGCCTGTCCAAAAGTTGCTGAACGAGCAAATCATTGAATTCGGTTCCTGGCCGGAATCGTTCTTAATAGCAATCTTCGCGCTAATGATTTCACCAAACGGATCGCTTGCAATGTCATCCCACTGATCCGTTCCGGAAAGGGTGATTTTATTGGCTGACGCATAACTGCCGGCAGTCGTTACGAGATCACCTACTCGCTTTTCGTGGGCGTTCTGATCGGCATCTGAAACAATGCCCATTTTAACTCTTTGCAGACCTAATTCCGGCCCGCCAAAATCATTCAATTCCTTCTGAGTATATCCCATGCGCGAACCATACCCAACCGTTTTAAAAGTCAGAAGGGCTGCATCCATGGTCAATTCTCTTGAAACCCCACTTGCTGATTTCTGATTTTCAGGTAATTGAAAGAAATTCTTTTCATTGAACTCGTAATACTCACCGTGACTCACCGGCCCGACCTTGATGGAAGGGGCGACAAATTCAGCCACGTAACCATCACGAGAGTTCCGCCTCGCAATTGACAATCTTGTTAGAAGCGGATTCGCACGACCAAATTTTGAACTCATAGTAATGTTTCTCCTTAGTTTTGTGCTTTAGGTTAATAAAATCCGCTAATTAAAAGATGCCTTCAGACGAAATAATGCATCGGATTAAATCTCCATCAACGCCACCCTCAAGTGCTCTCGCAAATATATGATCCGAGGTCGTGCCAATGATGGCCATACCGTCAGTATCTGCTTGAAGTGGATCGTCAATTGAGATATTGCCGCCAATCTTCAACAGGCTTTCACCTGCAATTGCCACGTCACCATGCTCAACATCAGAAGAACCATCGAGCCCCGTATCTTGCAAAATCCCAATAACGACTTCACCAGCCGAACTGGCAATCAATGCAGATTTCAAGGTGGTTCCCTGCTTCATAACATGAAATTGTTTGGCAGACAGGTTTTCGCTTATCTGGTAAGATTCTGTTTGTCTTTGTCCCGCTGCAAAAGCCATAATTAACTCCTTTTATTTTAAAATTTATCCGTCTCTACTCGTGGGTTAATGAATGAATAAAAATAGTTAATTAGTTGCTGGCAGGCGCAGATTCTTTTGCGTATGCTTCAGCAAGTTTAGGCTGTTCCTCCATGACAATATTCATTGCCTTGTTGAAATCAGATTCAAGTTTAGCGTTCCAGTTATTTGCTTTGATGACCTTGTCAACTTCTGCATCGAATTTTTCAATGGCAGATTCAACCAGAACAGGGGTGCCATCCGGATTTATGCCTTTTGTAGTTTCCATTCCTTCGATCACTTCATTCGTTTCGTAGAAATCCATGGACATTTGGTATAGAGCTTCGGTATCTGGAACGTTTGAAGGTTCAATGTCAACGAAATCCTTCATAGCTTTTGCCAGTTGAACCGGGTTTATTTTATGCTTCACGTGAAACATATCGTTCAATGTGTTTTTGCGTTTGGCCAGAATTCCCTCATTTTTAAACTGAATCACTTCTTCCAGCTTATCAATGGCTGAATCCTTTAGTGCATTGGCTTGTTTATTTTCAGCCATCAGTAATGTATACTGATTGACAATTTGGGTTAACTGGGTTTGAATTTCCGCCAATGCACCCGAATCAGAAGTCTGTTCAAGTGTCGCAACCGGCGGGACTACATTCACTGTCGTGGGTGCCAAGCCAGATGCTTTAAGTTTTTCGATTATATCCAGCACTTCGGACTCATCTTTTGCACCGAGGGCGTTCATAATTAGCGTATTCATCTGAATCTCCTTATAGGTTTGTAAAAATGTCTGCGTTTTTCCTGCAATGACAATGTTAACTAAAATGCTGGACGGGTGTTTGTCATCCTGATATTTGCCGCCGGCCTTGGCCAAGCCAAATTCTGTTTCAGCATTTACAATCAATTCATCGATCGCTGCTCGTTTTGCTTCTATTTCTATTGGTGTTCCCTGGAATGCCATCAAGGGAAATCTTGCCTTGAAATATCTGAGGCCATTTATATTCACTACCCCGTTGTCATCAATAAAAGGTAGGTTGAAAAGGGATGGATTGTCAAAATCGCCAGACGGAGCGTAAGGGAGGGTCGAAAATTTATCTGGCTGAATCTCATTTTCGACGAGTTCGGTTAGGGTTTTTAAACCCTGTTCATCAGCGGTGAATTCCTTAATATGCTTTTTGTATATTTCCTCAAGTGCTTTTTCAATTTTATCGTCCGGTTTAACGTGAGGTTCTTCATCACTGTCGTCTGTGATCCTATCAATAAAACCTTTTTCAAGTGCTTCCTCTGCATCTATGAAGGTTTCATCTTTCATCAAACCCTTAATCTCATCCATGTTGAGATTGCTTGTTTTATTGAATGTATTCCGCAGGACACCATCAATTTTCCTGAGCAAATCGAGAAGTTTAGAAACAATGTCCTCATTTCCTTGAACACCTCCGCTTGATCTGTGAATCATAAACAAGGCATTGCCGGACATTTCCCTTTCATCGCCAGCCTGATGGATGAATGCCGCTGCACTGGCTGCCAGCCCTTCAATGCTGGTAATGACTTTCGCGTTAAATTTCCGCAATTGGGTGAAAATGCTAAATGCGTCGAACACACTACCACCCCCGGAATTAATTAATACTTCCAGTATATCAACGTTTCCGATTTCTTTTAATGCGTTGGCCACGTTTGTATCCGTGACCCCTTCCCCAAAAAATGAACTGCCAATGAAACCCCGTATCGAAAGCTGGCCAATCTTTTTCTTTGCATCCTGAACGACCTTGAAATCAACCATACCGATTTGCTTTTTCTGTTCCATTTTATTCAGCCAATTCATGCCAATGCTCCTGTAATATTTAAGTTTAGTTTTTTGTGGGGTTTTGTCATCAATGAAAAAATCCAGAATATTGCGATACTTAGGTTCAATATATTCCATTCCAAGCTCTTCAAATATTTCCTGTTCAGATTCAAAATCGCGCCCCATATCATCATCGATTTCCGCATCCGCAAATAAGTAAAACGAAGTTGGGCCGGTATGCTTGAGCAAAATCCAACCCCAATTAGACTCGGAACACATTCGGAGATCAAGGCAAACCCCATCTTCAAGTTTCCGTCTGCACGATTTCCCACTCGGATCGCCACTTACATATTCCAGGGAATTAAGGATGTCATTGAATTCATCAAATCTATCCTCATCCCGAATCAGAACTATGTCAATATCGTTGGTTGACTCTCTATCTTCCCGACGAACCGTCCCGGCGTTGCTGATTTGCAGACAGTAAGGGGAGAGCTTGTCTATCCACTCTTGCGAGATTTCTTTTGCTTTGGCGAGAGTGATTTTAGTACCTTTTGACATTTGACTTTAGCGTCCTCATTTGTTGGTTCAACCCAGACAGAGCGTGACATGAAACTGCCATGCGCCACAGAATAATAACTGTCTCGTATCCAGGCCATTATGGTTTCGAGTGAATTCTAACTCTGATTGATGCCGCGCCGCCTTCTTCTGTGCTCACCCTTACCCTGATATGCCGAGTGTCTGTCGTCTTAGTTTCAAGGCTTCCCACTTGTGCAATCGTCAATGCAGACGCAAAGGCCAGCCATGTCGTGCCGCCATCGAAACTCTGCTGAACGGTAGTAACGAAAGTTCCAGTCCCACCAGAAATGGTTGCAACGTTAACCGCAAAATGTCGATTGCCCGCTAAATCAAAAGCATCCGTAGCTTCTGTATCGTCGTTGCCATCAAGCACAGTTACTTGGTCATCAAATCCTCGTGTCTTCGCCATGAACAACTCCTGTTTAAAATAAAAAAAAAGCCCGCTCAGGTCAGAGTGGTTAAACTCTAATCTGAACGGGCTTTCTAAGAAGCCTCTCGTTGGTCTTATTCTATTTTGTCAAGCTCAACCTAACCGCCTGGCCATTACAGCCGGGCTTTATCAGGCTCACATGAGTAAGACAGAAATAAAGGTTGACGCAAACCTAACTAAATCGATTGTCAAACGCAATGTTTTTTTTCATTTTATCAATTTCCAGGCTCGGGAATCTTGCCACGAGCGTTGGAATAAGGTGGTCTTGGCCATGGACGAAATGGATACATCGGCCCACGAATGTATTCCCTATCACATTTATTGCATTTATGTCGGGGAGTTACATAGTCAGGGTAATCTTGATTCCATGCTCCATTTTCCGTAACAACATTGTCCTTACATCGATACGGAAAATGCCAAATCCACCAGAAAACGAACGTTATGGATTTTATCATCCTATCCATTTCCAGGCCCATTCATATTCCCACGAGCATTGAAATAATGAGTAACGGCCATACCGGATAGCGCATGAATTACCTCAGCATTAGGTATCTGCATCGCAACGCATCCGATGCTTCCACACACCAAAGTCATTGCCAGCAACGCGCGAATACTGCCTTTCGGTAAGAAAAAAGGATGTTCACTTGTCATAATACTTACCTCCATTAATTGAGTTTACAAATCAAATTAAAACGGGTAAATCAAACCAATCTTCCATATTTAGATGTCAATCTTCTATATTCTTCAAGTTCCGTCATGACAAGTGCTTCTTTTTTGACTTTATCTTGGGTTCCCCTTTTTCGAAGTTCCTCATCTGTTTCCTGTCTAAAATAAGACATTTCTATTGTAGCTAATTCTTGATCATAGCTAGTTTCGCTACCAAAATAAATGTTTGCATTATTTTTATACTGCTCTGGAATTTTATTGAATTTATCGGTAAGCCATTCGATAAATTTTTTAGCATTCTGTGGTGGCCAATCATCGTTGGTTTCCATTAAAGAAAAGGTTTTTACAAGAACAAAATCCCTGCCGTTTTTATTCATATTTACCTCCATTAGTTAATTTCATCCTTTCATAAATATAGAACCTCGATCGCGAATCACGCGGGTATTTATTTGGTACGTGGTGTATTAATTCCCACTGAGCCTTGTTTGTCTTGACCCATCCAGTAAATTCCCTACGTTTAATATAATCATCTTGTTCTTCATCATAGTCCGATGAGTATATAATCACAAATTGCTTTGATGAGCCAAACAATCTTTCCATGTAAGTGTAATAAACGTCATCCTCAAGCAAGTGATAAATCACGTCCAGGGAAAGCGTTAGTTGTGCTCGAATCCAGTGACTATCCATCAACCCAAAAGTCTTAGATTTATCATGCAAAAATATATCCCGACACAATTCTATTGCTTTTGGGGCGATATCAAAACCCAGGTAAGACGGATATTCTGCAAGTTTTAATTGATTCCCGTCGCCGCAACCAAATTCAATCACTGTTTCTATGTTATGCTTTCTTACAAAATCGTTGATTATCTCTGATTTAAATTCAGCAAGTACACCTTGTGAACCAATACCGGAATCCCCACCTGAATTATATCTCTGAACCCAATAATTCTCTGAGTTTCGATTTAAACGAAACAGCTTTTTATATTTTTTTTTGATTTTCCAAAGAACTTGCATGTGGCTTCATAGCTTTACAGTTTTTCTGTCGCGAAAGAGTTTAAGGGATTTCTAATTTATGCCATTTGCCATTTCAAATCCCTTTTCCTTTCGTCACGAAGTACATCATGCCCACCCAGGCCAGTTCACTTTTCGCCATGCTGGATAAGTTACCCTCCACACCAGCACACCAACAATAAATCCAACGGCATCAAATAATAGAGTCTTTTTCCAGCCATACTTTTGAATACTCAGGACATTCAATGCCCCGGTTGCCAGTACTGCTCCTGTCTTGAAATACTTTAGCCCGTGCCACAAATGGCTGAGGTCTCTACCCTGGGGAGCCTTTGTGAAATTAATACCGTCCATTGCAGCATCGGCGGCATACCCTAAAACAATCGATGATATTAGCGCATTCCTTGTGAATTTACCCTGTGCTTGCGCGTGTTCGGTTATAGGGGCAAACCAAGTGCAAAATATAAACCACATTGAAAGATATTTCATATTCAGAATCCTGTTTTCCCTATCTCTAATTCACGCTTACGTTTTTCCTCCTTCTCCCACCTATCCATGTCCTCTAATAGGAAACCCAATGCGGCAAGCAATAAACCGCAACCCATTACAACAAATGCAATCATCATATCAGTGCTCGCAAATTAGTGGATAATCTCCTGGATCAAAATCAACGTCAAACTCAAGCATCGCAATCTGCCCCCCGCATTTGCGCGGTCAATTCCCATCTAAAAGGTAAAACACCGAAAACATCATCTATCAGAAAAGCATAAAAAAGAACAGCCCGAAGGCAGGGCAGATTGCGATGCTCAAATTCTTTCTGTTTTGATACGATAACAGTCACCACTTAAATGTTCACCGTGCTGTTTTACATCAATGTCCATCTCAATGAACATTTTAATAGTGCCATACAAATAATATTCTTGAATTCCTGTCGCATCGTGAATTTCTTTTCGCGCTTTTTTAATATCTTCAAAAACGTCACTCATATTTCACTCTTTTTTATCTTCTGGATATTGGCTATAAAATTCCTTCCCATAAAATAACACGCAACCATATTTAATCCCAGCCCAAAATTCTGGACGATCCCAATACATCGTCACGATAGAAAAGCAACGTTCTCTGACTTCATCAAAGCTCAATCCGAAAGCATGCCAGTCTGATACAGCGATATAGGCGTTAAACCATTCGGCTAATTTTAATTCAGCATCGCTTGGTTTTACTGTCATGGTAATTCATCCATTGTTAGATTTCTAATTTTTTAAGCCACTTAATCCCCCACTTCCCAAAACGTAAAACTATCACATATCCGTATCGCTCGCTGAACAGTGGAGGGTTTTTAGTTTTGTCGGAAACACTAATTCCTCGCCCGAAAACTCTAATCCAAAATCCGCCATCGTAGATCATGCAACTTAGCAACTTCAAATTTCACTCCTACTTTTTTCGAGGTTCACTTGGAACACCTCCCAAACGTTCGCAATGGTCGGCCAACAATCGAATGATCTCTAAAACTGACAATCCACCACGTTCTTGCATTCTTTCATAATCTTGGCCTGAGTGCTGTCTCTCATATTCAGCGTGCGCAAGTCTCAGGATGGTTTCATTCATTGCTGGACGCTTCCCCGTATGCTGTATTTGAACCTTTGAAAGTTCCAGATCAACTTGCATGACGCCATTTGGTTCCGAATCTACCCAATTGCAAGAATAGTGACGTGGCTTAAACATTAAATCTCACTCCTAAATCGTTTCATATACAGCGAACCCACTTCATCAAACCCGATTCTGTTTGGCCAGAATGTGCTCAGGTGCCCGCATTGGCATTTGCACCGAATCGGCGTTGCCGGTTTGCCAGCACTCATAAAAAGTAGCTTTGGTTTTCCTGTTGGATTGCATTTATGGCTCTGGCATCGATTCTCTGTGTCTATTTTTACCTGGTTTATAAGTTTCGTTTCAGCCATTGAACAGTTCACCATTCAATCAGAAAATGATTCCCCGTAAAACATTACACACCAGAATTCAATTTCAACGCAAAATTTATACGGCCAAAAAGGAAAGCAACTTGCTACTCTCGATAGTATTTCTGGAACCGAAATATCAGCATAAAAATAATTTCGAATCATTAAATATGCGCTATACCAATCAGGCCCTTGATATATTTTTACCGGTTCAGACATACTCAGTTTCCTCCCAATATTGATCCGCGATATCTTCGTGTTCAGGCCATTCAAGCGGCCATAGATGCCAGTGCCAGCAAAACATATTATTCAACCCTCCGTGATTTGTCCACGATATGATCTACGTCTATTAATTCGTGAGTTTCTTTTATATGTTCTCTCGTTGTAAAATAAGCAGCTCAAATCCAAATACCCGCCACGAAACCAAAGAAAACACCGAACAGGAAAATCATCATACTTCGCTCGCTTTCGTTTCTTTGGATGATTTCACCCAAAGCATACTCACCTTTCCATCAACAACCGTTATTCGCATTGCCAATTTACAGACAGGACAGTTCATATATAGTTGCCCATGCGTCATTGTGATAGGAATGTCAATTCCTCTGGAAAGGTCGGCATTACATCCTTCGCAAATCATACGGAAACCTCCTTTGAAGATTCAATGATCCTGTTGGCTGTATCAACTATTTTCTTTGAACCACTCAGCCGCAGAATATTGTCTCCTTTACTGGAATACTGCAAGATGTAAGGCATCCCATTGTTGATGCGCTTAATCGTCGGGGTGATATTTACAAGATTCTCAAGCTGATCATTATCCAGATCGGTAAGAGGATATTTCTCGCGCTCCCTGATATGACGCTTGATGTCTGGGGTGGCGTCCAGCAGGCCGGATGCAATGTATTGAGCAGACCGAGTGGCCAGCCCTTCCAGATCGTTCAGTTCAAGATTCTCAATCCGCAATTTTGGCGGGATTACGTTCTCGCCAAAATTCAACCGAACAAGCTGCGGTATATTCGTCATCTTATCAAATGGTTCATTCCAGACATTTTCGATATGGTTTGCTTCTCGCTCAACATTGTTGAAAAACATATCGGCAGATACCTTGGTCAAGGCAAAACTTCCAACGGTTGCCTCGCCTGTTGCCATGAAGTTGGCCATCACATTGAACACGATTTGATGATCGTGCCACATCACCATTTCCTTGACATCTAAGCCGGAGTTCCGACCGCCACCAAAAACTTCCAATCCCCACTTTTTCGTCTTAGCAAGAAATCCTTCCTCATTTGATCTGAACGCCTGTACAGCATCAATGGCATCCTGCGGAATTTCATTTGAATCGGTTTCAATTATCGGCGTTCCTATTCCCCATCGTTCATATCGAACCATATCACCCTTGACCAAGAACATTTTAGCTTTCCAGTTAATCCATGCAGGGCGTAGGGCAGAAAATCCAGAATAATTTTCAGCTTCCTGTTCGTATGCGGTATGAATGACCTGCTCTGCTGGCATCGGTTGAGGCTGTTTCTCAGATGCAAATACATCGGTTTGCCTGACTTGATGCAGGATTTCATCCCGGACATCCCATTCAAAGATAGTATGGGGGAGCCTGAACGCAAGTTTCGACCAATGAAGTCGGCCGTCGAGTCTCATGTATTGTTTTTCCAACACCGAATGTCCAAAGTCAAGATAGGTTAATTGCTGCCTCAGAACATCATCCCACCTGAAGAAATGACTATCAAACATATTCTGCTCAACAAATTCGGCAATCTTCATATCGACGGGTGAATCACTGGCAGGCTCGATCATCATCGTGGCGCCGAGTATAGGCGACTTGAGAATCATCATTGATTGGCGAGTACGGACGCAGGTCTTACGCATCAAATCAACATTCTTGACACGCTTGATAGGGTCAGACCATTGCTCGTTTTCATCTTCATCGGTAATCTGGCCGCCTATGTTTTGCGTGCCAGATACGCCCTTAGTGTTGTTGAGCGTTCTGGTTGACCGCGGAACGTGCTCATTCCGAACCCTATCCCCATAATTCAAAAAATCCCTGATTATCATTTGATACCTCCTCAAACATTGTAGATGGATAAAAATAAATTGAACTATCAGACGGAATTTCAATGGTTACTTTTTTCCATTCACGCTTGCCAATAGAAAATAAATGCCACTGATCCCCCTTTAAATCAATTTTTAATTCCACAGGTTTGCATTTTTCAACCCAATATACAGAAAAACTTACATCCTGCTTTTTTGCATTTTTAAACCAAATCGAATCGGGAATAAAGGTAAACTTGACTCTGTGTTTTCCGTTGCCGTTTGTTCTCATCTTAAAAGCCTGCTGATCTCCCGCCGGACTTTCAGCCCATGCGATTGAGGCGTTGGAAAGTTCGGTGGAGCATTCGGTCACAGAACCCTCCTTTTATATTCCTGGAATAGTTCATCTTCCGGCAATTGCCTCAAGGCATCTGCATACGATTTCATCTGTGCAAGGCGTTTCCTTAAAACAGCCCAGCATATTTTGTGAATCATCAAATCCCTGCCTTGTTTGTTTAGTGCCATTATTAGTGTGACCCTACTCTAATCTCGTCACCATTATCAAGCTTATGCACACTAATATGGCAGCCTCCAAAGGGGCCATTACGCTCATCGCTCATAGCATATTCAACCCATTCTTCATATATGTAATCTTTTCGTATATAGGCCAACCACTCTTCGTCGCCAGCGTGATTGTAAAGTTTTTTGTATTTTTCAGGTGCATGCGCCCATCTCCAAACTAAAATTGGTGCTTTATTCATCTGGCCAGCCGCGTTATGAGTATCGAGTCATTATGTACTTCAATCTTAACCAGGCCAGCATTCTGCATTGCTTCAGCCAGCCAGGGAGCATCGAATTCTACATTAGCGATTTGTGCTATCAGAAAATCCAATAAATCAACGGCTGGAATTTTAAGGCCACCCTCTGGTGACTGAATGGTAATCTCGCCCGAAAGATCAGAGTTGAAATGAAATATCGTTCCAGCGTTGCTTTCAAATGTATGGCTCATTCGAATTCCCTTCCATTTGCTTTTTCATGCAGCGTTCTCGCAATCTATAATCTGCGTATTCAATGAATTTTATTGTTCTGTCTGCTCACTGACACCGAATCTTGCTAAACCTTTCTTATCACCAATGATATCTGAAAGAATCCCTACGGCATGAATCTGTGGAAGCGATTCCTGAAAGTAACCCGCTTCAGCACATTTCCCAATGTTGGTTAGGAGAAGCGATCTAATGTTCTTGATCTGCTCAAGTGAGAAATCGGTTTTGAGTGTGGTAGTCATCAAAATTTCCTCCCTTTTGCTTTTAATTTATCGTAAATTTCGTTGCTGTCCTTTACCTGGCCGCCGCTGCACGAAATAGAAAGATGTCCATTGATGAAAACTATATAGTCTGTATCCTGGCCAGACTTAATAACTTTAACGATACCGATACCAGGTGAGTATAATTTGTCGCCTGCCTTGATTGTTTCTTTCAAATCAGCCAATTAGATAACCTCCGCTTTTAGATAGACCCCATTGCGATAAATATAGCCAGCCAGAACGCGCCGCTTGCGTAATTGCTTCATGGTGGCACCAAGTTGTTTACAGAGGAATTTTCTGGCCTGGCGGTGAGGACTTGTTACTGTGCCAGCCTGGAGTGGGGTGGCAGGATTGAAGAAACTCTTTACAGATTTTTCAAGTTTTGATTCCATAATCAATTTCTATCCTTCCATTTTGTGCGCCAAATATGCACAAAAAAAACGATTAATACAAGAACAATCACGCAAATGGCGAGAGTAGCACATCGCTGCCAGAACGTTTCTGGGTTAAGGACGAGTGCCAAAGCAGCTTCAAATATGATGATGCAGATCAGTATAAAGACTTCAAATACTTTGCTCATTCATTAACCTCCACGTGCCATTTTCCTCGATACCATTCGTTGACTCGGACGACCATCTGGTGAATCGTATACTTGTGGCCACGATTCTTCCGCATCCATTGATATGCCTTCAATGCCTCCGGAGCTTGGATCAAATAGTAGCTAGCCTGTCTATCGCCAAAACTCGTAAGATCGATTTCCTGAATCTGGCCAGACACATAATTGAACATCAAGTCGTCGCCTTTGCAATCCTGAAAGTCCATCGTAGTCAAATCAATTTCAATCGCATGAGTAGTGGTGACGTCCACGGTGATATCTATCCAACCGAGATCGTCAATAAAAAGCGGAGTGATACTATGATCACCATCGGTCACCATTGAATCGGCTATAACCGCCTCGGTTGTAGTTTGCGAAAACAGATTCCCAGCCAACAGCAAAACCAAATACAATCCTTTCATAGCGTTGCCTCCTTTTCGTTTATTCGTGCCGCAACTTCTTCTATTAGATAGCTGAGATGGGTTTTAATTTTTTCAAATTTAGGTGGATTATCGTAGAAAACTTCATTGCACTCATAACACCAGATGCTTGTAATTACGCTCATGCCTGGTTGATAGGCCGATATATAACGATCTGTTAAAATTTGGTGGCATCTAATCCAATGAAAAAATGCTTTTATTCTGGCTTTAATCAATTCAGCACCTCCTTTTTGTGAAAGGAGTTTAGATACTCCATCATGGCACCTTCACGTTTTTTAACCACAAAACAAATCCGTTGAAAGTAGGATGGACTTCGCGAAGATGTCTTTGTCCTGCTCTGCGAGACGAACAATTACCCGTAAGCCAAATACTTTTGTCTTTAGAACACCACCAAACTTCATATTCAGCCCACAAATCGAGCATTTCAACAACAACGGGAGAGGCTTGAGGCACAGGTTGTTTAGCTCGTACCAATGAAAGTGAAGCAAAAATTAACAAAGAAAGCACACTCAAACCAATCAAAAAAAACATAAACTTTTCAAGCATAATTACCTCCTTTTAAAATTTGGAGCAATAAACTACGAAACGAACCCACTCTCCTGCATCCCAAGAGATATTTCCGTCAACCAGGGATCTGGGTAAGCGAGCAAATTAATGTTTTTTACTTCCAGAACATCGCCGAGTTCAATGCAAAAATAATAAATACCCTCGATTGATATAGTTTTAATCTGCTTACACTCAACTTTCATAAATGGAGAATTGTACCTGTATCCGTTCCTGAAATGAATCTCATCAAATTCACGGTTAAGTAACCTCGCAACCCAGTATGGCTTAATTAATCTAAATTCAGTTGTCTTGTATCCTCTGGCAATTTCAAGAAACCATTTTCGCTTTAATGTAAGATGCAGAATTCTCATTGTATTTTTTTACTCCAATTCATCTGGATTGTCTAAATAAGTTTCCCAATATTTCATTAAACCGATCACTGATAAAGAATCTCTGTTTGCGTTTTCAAGTTTCAGTTCTCCACCCATTCCATTTGAACAAATAAACCCTTCGTCGCGGCTATCCCCATAAAAAAAACCGTTGTTTTCGCTTTGGGATTGGCCTGTTTTGAAATCAAACTTCCGAAACTTGGAAACCGTCAATCCCCGCAATAAGCTCCTGTTGTACGCCCACCGAGAATAAAGCTCCCGAATATGAAACTCTGGAAAATATTCAGAGTCCTTCCATATCATTAGAAACAAACAGCTTTGCGTTTCATGCACAATAACCTTTGAGTGCTCACATTTTTCTATCCAGATATAATTGTCGCCGTGCATTTCACCAAAAGCGTTTCTCCTTGAAAAGTTTTTTCTTTCCGTCAGCACATTGTAAGCCTTGTCAAAAATAGGCAAGTATCTTTTAATCTTTTCCGTGGCATAGCTATCGAAAAACCATCCAAGATGCAGTTCACCACAATCATTCATGTAATCCTTTTCAGAAAAAAAGAGACTTGCATTGTTGAACCATTCCGTATCCCTGAAACGTCTATAAAGCCACATTGAAAATAAAAGTCTATACAACTCCATTCTACCCCTAATTAAACGAAAAATCCGTACGAGAAAATAAAGTCTCATTTCATTTCCCACTGTCCTAAAAATTTACGTTGTTTTTTGAAACAACCAAAACGATAACATTCCCTATTGACTGAATCGATATTACCATCCTGTTTTTTGCTATGAATCCACAAATGGAATCCCAAAAAACACATGATAGTATCAACTTTAATGCTGATACAGTCAAAGAAATAACCGACCTGAACATTAATCAAATCAAGCAACGATGTTTTGTTTTTCATCAATCTATCCTTTTTTATATATCTCCGTAATCCAGAACAGCCGGTGCTTCCTGCCGTACCCTCTTGCTCTGCGCCTGGTAGTCTTTGATTGAACCCGCGGCATCTTCCTGCGCCATCGTCATTGTGAAGCCATATTCCAGCGCCTTGCCGGCATGGCTGAACTGATTATGTGACGGCTGTGTAACGCCCGGCTTCGGTTCGCCATGTGCATTCTTAGGCCATTCCCAGTACCGCATGGCCTGAATGATTGGCTCACATTCCGAATCGATCTCAAGGTTGCCAGCTTCCAACGCATCGTCTATTTTGTCCAGGATGATGATGGTATTATGAGAATCGCACGATTCAATTTGCAAGCCCTGTTCTTCGTACTTTTCCTGCAACGTCTTGCCCGTTTCCCGTCTGGCAGATGCTGATGGATCTCCGAACATTTCAACATGGCCGGCCTGAATGCGGAATTTGTCAAACCCTTCGCTGTCTTTTCCAGTTACTTCAAATCGTATGTTGTACTTGGTGAGCTTACTCCGAACCTCTTTCGAGATGTCACGATACCCCATGAAGTTGCCCTCAAACCAATCGAATATCCGCAGGCGGTTATCGTCTATCCTTTGAGCGAACCCAACGCTCGTGGCATCCTTGAAGCCGAAATCCCAAAATACGAATACCGGTAGACCCTCAATCCATTTGAAGTCTCCAACGTTCTTATTGAAATCAAACTTCTCCCATACCTTGCCCTCCGTGCTTTCCTCGAAGCTCCTCAAGAGACGTTGTGCAATAACAAACTTTGTACTCAATCGTTCCTGTTCGGCAAACCATTCCGGCGTATAATTTGGATTCAATTCATATGGTATTTCCTCTTGTTCAAATCCGAAATGCCCTGGCCTGAAATGAAGTTTCGCAAAGAAGTTATTGCGACCGAGTGGGAAACTCACGTAATGCCGGCCATACTTGCAGCTCTGAGTTAGATTGGCGTGTATCGTTTCCATGTAGCGAATACTGGATACTTCATCGACAACGCACTGTTTGAATCCCTCGCCAACGCCCGCCGATACAGTTGGAGCCTGGCCAATGATTATGTTGCCATTTTTCGGATTTATGATTCTCATGTACTTCATAATTTCGCTTGAATGATACATGCGACCAAGGATTACCTCTTTAAGCCAGCCAGGGATGTTGTCATACATGAACCTAATCTTACCTAACGCTGAGTTCCAGGTACTCCCCGCTCCGCCATCATCGACCGCACCCTGGTGTTTGCCTATCCACAAACTATTAACGCCCTCATTGAACAGCCAATCCCAAAGATAAAGCATGCAGAAGGAAATGGTTATCAACATACGTTGCGACTTCAGCCAATAACGATTCTCGCGTAGGATGAATTTATCCATGACGTTTTCAAGATACGGGTAATCCGGATACAGCTTATGCTTTGCATCGACTTCATCATAAGTAAATATATATTCATTTGCAAAGTGTAGGGGATGCTGCTTGCAAAGAATGTACTGCTGCTCCTCAGCTTCGAGGTTTTGGAAGTCCGTTGCCACCGTTCCTGGAAGCACGAGAGCCTTTTTTGGCCGTTCCTGTGCTACTGGCATAAACCGAGAACCTCTTGTTTTTCTATTTTTTTGACTGGTTTGAACATATCTATCGTTGTTGTTCTGGCCTGTTTTAATCTCTTGGTTGCGTCTCGAAAGTAGTCTTCATCAAGTTCAAACCCTACATAATCGAAGCCCTCTTTCTCGAAGGCAATAAGGCTTGATGCGCTTCCTACGTGGGTATCGAGTATCCTGTCTCCTTGTTTGGCGTAATTCTGAAGAAGCCACTGGTAAAGCTGAACAGGCTTTTGGGTTGGATGGATAGATGTTTCCGTTATTTGTGATGTTGATTTCCTAAATATTCTATTTGCTTCTTTTATTCCACTCACCCAAGCCAATTCATAATTACTAAAGTGCATCCCAATGTTGTTTTTGTCCCAAATAATTGTCGCCTTTGTATTTTTTAAATATTCAATAAAATGGTTTCCACCCCACACGATCTGTTCTTTGGACACCCGAAACAATTCAATCCAATATTTTTTTGGTGGCTTTTTATCCCATTTCTTCAATTTTTGTGCGTTACTACCTGCATACAATTTTTTATTTGAACCCCTTTTATTCCAATCATCTATTCCATACGGCGGGTCAACTATCGCTAATTCCACGTAGTTGTCTGGCATGGTTTTCATATAATCCATACAGTTGCCGTTGATGAAGACAGACTCTTTTAAGTTGCGCCAATCCATTAAAGCAGTTCTCCTCAGCTTCCATTTTTTGAAATGCTATTGTGGCCTGCACTGCGAGAAGCCCTTGATATTTTTTTGGCCGTTTCTGCATCAATTAATACCAACATTTTAGCGACTTCAATTTTCTCAGGAACGGGATTACCATCCGGGTCAACAGGTGCTTGAGCTGGCATATACAGGCCCCTTAACTCACTTCTGCATTTGCTAATTTGCATACAGCGCCAAGCTGCGTTTGAGTCAGGCGCATAAACTTCACCTTTAACAGTCTCGCCTTCTTCGTCTTTATAGTCCGGTTGCTTGCCACCAAGCGCTAGAGGCAAATATCGAGACAACAATTGATCCAGCATTAAAAGTTCCAATTCACGATATTCATCTGCCTCAAATTTTGAACTATCCAGCGTTTCCCTTAATATGGTTTTGACATCACTCCTGGCTGTCATGTGATTAATTTGAAGCTGCTTCCCAATCTGCCGCCACGACAAACCAATGATTCGCAATCGCAGTGATTCTGGCCGCCTAAGAGCAGCCACTACATCCTGCCCCTTTCTTCCCCCAACATTCTTAGGCTGTTTTTTGCCTTTATTTTCTTTTGCCATGTAAACGACTTATTGTATGAATGAAATTTGCCTGTCAGACGACTGCCTTTGCGTCCTTACCCTTTGGTGTTCCAGGATTCTTTTTCTTTTTGGCTGGCATTATACTAAGTCCAAAACTTCTTGGCTGAGTCTCTTGGCCCCTATCTCACAATACTTTTCTTCTATCTCGATTATGATGCACTTGCGGTTCAATTTTTTGGCTGCGACCGCTGTTGTGCATGAACCGCCAAATGGATCGAGAATAACCTCGTCGGTATTACTAAAACTTGCCACCAAATAATAAAATAATCCCAGTGGTTTTTCGTTTTCATGGAATCCGTTTTGAGAATTATTGAACCTTACTACGCTTCTTGGGTATGACTCATCTTGTGCAATGGTTCGTTTGCGCTCTTCTTTGAATTTTCCATAGCAATTCGATTGTTTAGTATTCCCATGTGGACGAATATTAAAATCTTTCTTTTTTGATATTTGCGGGTTGAAAACATTTTCACCGTTTGCGAAACAAATTATATCTTCGTGTTCTCGCATGGGCATAATTTTAGCATTCAAAAAACCAACGGCTTGACTTTTATGCCAAACATCAGACCACTTAAAGTATTTTTCAAACCTTGTTATAATCCTTGCAGTTGCAGGATTCTGACAAGTTGTTACTAATCGGCAGGGCATCAAAAAGTCAAAACATTTTTTAGTTATCTCAAAATTGTCCCAATTGTTTTGTGTAACCCCATAAAGACAATCAGTCAGCACCAAATCAACCTTCGGCATCTCAGGCAATAGTTCCAAGCAATCGCCGTGATAAATGGTTGCGTATTGGTCTTGGTAGTATGGCTCAACCATCGATCACATTCTCCGCTTTGAATATCCTGAACTCATTTGAATTCACCCAATGCAACTCAACCGCCAATCCGCAATATTCGACCGGCCACAAATCAATAGACTTAAATGGCACATCAAGCGAGTAGACCAACTTGAAATACAGATTGAACGGAAGCGCAAGCCGATCCGGCATAATTCCGCATGCTTCAAATATCTTGGCTTTGCATTCTTCAATAGCGCGCTCAAGTTCCACGTGAAACTTTGGTTTATTTGCAGTCAAGGCTTTTCTGTTTCTTTTATTTGCTTGCATGATTACCTGAGCCACTTGGCTCTTTTTTGACGAATGTGTTGGTGTTTTCTTGTGGCATGGTACACAAAGTGTTCTCCCGTTTTCAATTTCGAATCTCAATTCCGGGTAAAAGGCAAACGGTTTAATGTGATCGGCTTCAAGGTTTCCACCTCGCTCATTGCAAAAAACGCAAGTCCAGTTATCTCTTTCAAAGACAGACTTTCTCCACATCCTATATTCACGAGATTTCCTTATTCTTACCTTTTGTGGCGTTATGCCACCCTTCCAGCTTGGTGCGTTTTCACCCTTTAGCGCATTACCAATATTCGCTTTGTGTTCTTCAGTAAGATTCCTTCCGGTCAAAGTTCTCGACATCTTCAATATTGCTTCAGGGGAAACCATGTATCCGTTTTTTTCAATTCTTTCTTTTGCTGCTTTTTTCATTTTATTGATAGCAGATTCATCATGTTTCCTTCCAAGACTTTTCTCGGACATTTTCTTCTTGGTTTCTTCTGTATGTTTTCGCCCAAGATTAATTTTGTGTCCCCTCGGAAAACTATTGTGCTTCATCAATGTCCTTAATTGCTTTCATTATTATAGTAGCCACTTGCGGAATTATGGCGTTTCCAAGTCCTTTAAGTCTGTCCACCCGCTGGGATATCCCATGAGCCACTCGACCCACGTTGGGTTCAACTGTCCACCAGTCGGTTCTTGAATTTCCGGATTGTGAACTTCGTCCTCCAAGCGACACTTGTTGTCGTTCCGGAACTTCCCGTGTCCTCCGTTCGTTGTCACTCTTGGCGTTGGCATCAACATCTGTTTCAATTTCTTCTTGCCGTTCGTTCCCCCGTTGCCTGGTTGCATTGGAGTCGGCCACATTTTCACAAATTCTTCGGGGCTCGGCGTTCTCCCTTTCCGAAATTCTTCCGACCTTTCCGCTTCCGTTGCTCTCGGTGTACCGACCCACAATCCAAACCCGGTCTCGTCTATGTCTTGCACCGACGGCACAAGCTGGAATAATAAGCGTCTCCGTTTCGTACCCTTCGGCTTCCAGGTCAACAAGCATATCGTCGAAGCCCATATTGAGGATTCCAGTAACATTCTCACCAATAATCCAACGGGGCTTGACTTCCGATATAACTCTAAGCATCTCAGGCCAGAGGTAACGGTCATCTTCCTCGCCTTGTCGCTTCCCGGCCACGCTAAATGGTTGACAAGGAAATCCTCCGGTAAGAAGGTCAACTGTTGATTGGGTTGTTTCGTTGATTCTTTCACCATCACCGCCTTGTCTAAATCCGACCCCCACCTTTCTTCGTTGGTTCCCATTCCGCCCTTGTAATCCCGGTTCTTCGGTGTTGGCCACAATTTGTTCATAGGTCAATTCCTTTATGTCTGTAAATATTTTAGCATTAGGTCAGTGCTTCTTTAGCACCTTTTGACAGAATGAGTCTATCTCACAAAATATAGGCTTATGTTCCTCACCCCAAACCCAACGAGCTGCAAGGGAAAATCCTCCAATCCCGCTGAACAAATCCAAGTGGGTCATGTTATCCGCCCCTGCAGTCAAGGCAGACCTTTTTTTGCAGTCTAGACTTCATTGGAAAATCTGTGCCATGCCGCACCATACCAGATCGGCCAGCATTCGTCCTTATTCGCTCCCACGCTTGCCCACATCGTGGACAAAACTTTACAGCAAATAGATTTTTCTTAGGTGCGGGCATAGTCTTACCTTTCAGTCAAAGCCTTATTGTCAATTTGCAGCCTTCCCCCAAGCTCAGGGAATTTCACTCCTTTTTGGTGTGCAAGATAAAAGTCCATCATAGTAGATTTAGCTCTCTTGATGAGGAACTGTCTTGATTGTCCAAACATTTGTTTACATTGTACAAAGTCTCGCTTAGAGATTTTATACTTAAGGCTGTAGTCATCACAATCAAGAAAGATATGCACTGTTTTATCTTTATCGATTTTTTGTGTAAATATAGGATTCTTCATTTCTTTTCTAACCCCGTGGTTTTATCAATCTTAATATTCTTCGGCCAATCGGAAACGAATTCTTCCATCATGGCCTCTGTCTTGAATCCAATCCAAGTCCATCCATATACTGTAAAGCCTGCACGATACCAATTAGCAGGCTTGTCATGGGTTGGCCATGATTGCTTCCCGAAATGTTCAACACAGTATTTCCTTATCATGGCTTCGTCTTTATGCTCACCGCCGGAACTTTCAGATTTACCCATGAACACATCAATAACCCAGGGCGTGGGATTCCAGACTTTTTCTGCAAGCTCAAGTGCTTCTTTTGATTTTTTGAGTTCTGCGTGTAAAATAATTCCATCGAATAATGCTGTCATGTTAGCGTTTCCTGGAAGTCAAGTGTTCGCTGTTTATTGAATGCGTCATTGATTTCCTTTTTTATAGCCAGTGTCATTTGTTCTGCTCTGTGGATTGCTCCATTCTTATCGTCTGGATGACGGGTTTTTGCTGCATAATCGAGTTCACTTGCAATAACATCCAGGCAAACAGACAATCGCTCAATGTCAATGGGTATGGTTTTCATCCCTTGGTTTCCTTGCATTATATACTAAAAAAATTCCACAAAATCAATGAATTCAAACAAAACGAATCCCGCCTGAATCCGCGAAAATCCAGACGGGAACGATAGAGCAGGAATACCGGATTAACCGTGACTCATCAATATTAATAGCATTATTGCAATCAAAGGTTTCCATAAACCGGCATGCACGACAGTCGAACTTTCCATTATCGGACTGAGAAGTAAACTGACAGCACTCGCAGTCAATACTAATGATAGCACCGATTTAACGATTAGATTTTTTCATAATTACTCCTTTTAATTAATTGATATGATGGCTTATCCTTTAAGTCATCACTCAGAACATTTAATACCAACGATGGCGGACCCGATTGCTTCTGCCCGACTTCCGGAAATTTTCTGAATCGTGATTACATCCCCAAATGTGACTCGTTCAAATAAAACCCTAAACGTAATCTCGGTGGGTTCTGCATACGTCTCAGTTATGATGAATCGGCCAACTTCAACACCATTCAAAAAATACGCATATTCATTAGGTGCAGATTGATCGCCTATAACGGTAAATTCAATTTCCAGATCAAATACTATACAGATGAAAGGATGATCATGGTGAAAGTGCAGTGAATCAGTTATGGTTAACGTATCGATCACCACGACCGTGTCAGGCGGCGCCTGTTCAATCGGCTCATGGGGTTGATGCTTTGAACAGTTCGCAAACGATAGAAATGATACTGCAATCAGGGCGCAGGCAATTGCAGCAAGTTTCAATGAATGATACATGGTTATAGTCTCCTTATAAGTTAACGTGATTTCCATATCAAACCATCCAGACGCATTTAAGTTCTATGACTCATTTGGTTTCTTTCTCCTTCGATCTAATCAGCCAGGCCACACTTCCGCATTCCTGCTTGAGCAGATCGTCGTCAACGTGAGTACATCGGGTCATGCCAGAACGAATAGTTTCCTCAGCAACCATTTTCTTGAATCGGTGAGAATGTTTCTGGCAGACGAATTTTCGCTCAATCACTTTCTTCTGTCCCTTCGGATTTGAGCGTTTTAACTGCCTCCTGTATAATATTTTTAAGTGCACACCGATCATATACATCCATTTTTTTCAAACCCGGGATATGGCAGGTCACCAAATTGTTTTTCAGCGATTGCTTCCCTATCTTTTTTGATAATAGAATCATCTCATTTTTTTCTGTCCTTGTCTAATTGATATTTCAACAAAAAGATAGCATCGCATGAATTGTCGTCTGCTGGCCGATAACCGAATTTCGCATAACACGCTTCCATCATTTGCTCCTTTTTTGCATGGCCATTGCCAGTAGCAAATTTCTTCAATGTTGCCGGGTTAACCTCTTGCATTGTGAATCTGGATTCAGTTGGATAATGCTCTGCATGAACATATTGCACGGTGGCCAGGAATCCATGCAGAACTCTCGCGGCATAAGCGCCAAGGCTGAATGTTTCCTCGTAAACGATATGCTGGATTCCCAAGCGTTCGATTTCTACATCAAGCCAGCGTTTAAATGCCAAGTAACGCCATCCGGATATCTCACCATCAAAGATTCGGATGCCACTATCCGGCATTAGTTCAACATTTCCAGGTTTATACTTCTGAGCATTTGTTGCCCAACCTGTTTTTGTTCCCAAATCTAATGCCAGGATTTTGCGGTCTTTTTTATTCATAATCTCGGCCATGGTTCGATTGGTTCAAGTTCTTTTTCAGATATAATAGGTTTCATTCCGCAATCAGGGCATTGAGGCAAAATCTTATCATATGGTAATGCTTGGACTTTATGCCAGGCATCGGTACAACCGCCATCAATGCGTTCTGAGTTTTCAATTGCTAGGCCGACATAATATGCTATGAACTGTTCAAACAGATGATCGAATGAATTACCTGTAAATTCAGATTGGCCGTTATTTATAGCCATCGTTATTCGGCCATCGCCCGTTGAAAAAAATACGACAGAATGATTACTGTCAACTAAAGCACGAATTAATAATTCAGTTTTATTTATTTCACTCATGTGATTTTCCTTTATTCAATGACCAAGTAATTCTTCGTATTTTTCAAACAACCAATCAACTTCATGTTTGGTGGTTGATTTGATCAGACCAATCAGTTCATTTAATCTAATTTCTTTAACCTGTACAGGCATCGGACTGGTCTGCACAGATAACCAGGCCATGAATGCAAACATTTCTTTGCCAAGTTGTTCTATTTTCTTTATCCGATATTCCTGGCCAGGCGATTTAAGATGTTCAAATTTAGTATGGCATTCCCAGCACAAGGAATCAGCATTCATCCCATTCCAGCGAGTCCAGATACTTGATGAACCCACTCCCCAGAAATGAGAGCAATGAAGTCCCTGAGACATAGACAGCATATCGTTTGGGATTTCCAGCATGGGTTTTGGTGGATTGAATTCAGTGCCGCAATTCTGGCACCGCCACTTGCTGGCGCACCTAATCCAAATGCTGTACGTATGATCAAGGGCTTTGTCAATTGCTGATAAACTCATGCAAGAGCCATTATTTTCTTAGCTGCAACTTCACTTTCAGTTTGCAGTCGCTCTGAAACTTTCTCCGGATCGAATTCAAGCTGAACGGAATCAAATTTACCACCGAGATATGCAATAGCTTCTTTTTTCAGGTATTCAAT
>SDBS01000125.1_pt1 | contig 60786 bp, 58 predicted proteins | sample 2277091 | NCBI WGS metagenome assembly SDBS01 (sample SAMN10404972, study PRJNA504765) | marine sediment metagenome | isolation source: marine sediment core GS10_PC15, 163 cmbsf | place: Arctic Ocean: Southern Knipovich Ridge | collected 2010
GATCAACACTGATATACGGATGTCCGAAAAAATTTAATAGTATTAGTTGTTTAACTTTTGTTTTTATCTGAAAGCTCACTTCCTTTTCCACATTATTCACAATTACAAGCTCATCAGGGAGATTCCGGAATATAATGGGTGCACTCACGTTTTCAAAAACTGACCTCTCAGATACAACATGAAACCACAAAAGAAATGCAAAGATGATAGAACCTATTTTTAACCAAATATTATGTAAAATCCATCTACCCATTAGTCTATATTAGAAGTGTGTTACTTCATTTTCTGTTTTACCATAAAGAAATATATAATTCCGCCTAACCATCCAGTAAGGATAACGATAAGTATCCAAATTAGTTTTGTATTTTCTCCCATTGAAGGAAAATCCTCTTCGTCTCTCTTTATGCAATCAACAAGCATCCATATCCAGAGTCCGAGGAGCCCCAAAACTATAAGCCAGATAAAAGGAACAATACAGAAAGGGAACATTGCCATTATACCTCCTATTACCATTCGAATAATTTCCATATTTTTTTAACCTATTTTAGATTTTTTCTCCTGTTTCAGGATTGAAAAAATGTGATTTTTCCATTAAAGGTTTTAGTTGAAGTTCCTCCCCCACCTTAAAAGCAAACTGAGATCCAACCCTCGCAACAATCTCTTTTTCTCTCAGATTAAGATAAAGAAAAATTTCGTTCCCCATTGGTTCTACAACAGAAATCGTGGTGTTAAAAGAACCTTCTGCTCCTCCATGTCAAGTATCTCAGACGCCATTCCTATCCTTTTCCTTATTTCACCTTTTGGTAACTTTCTCATTATCAAACCAAAAGCCATATTATCATAAACACTCATATGTGGATAGAGTGCATAATTTTGGAAAACCATTGCTACATCCCTATCCTTTGGTGGGGTAGAGGTTACATCTATTTCGTCTATATAAACCTTTCCTTTTGTTAGCTCCTCGAGTCCTGCAATGGTTCTAAGAACTGTCGATTTTCCACAACCCGAAGGCCCAACAAGTACTAGAAACTCTTTATCTTTAACATCCAGATTAATGTTCTTCACTGCAACTATATCTTTTCCAAAAATCTTTGTAATATCTTCAAGTCTAACTTCCGACATTTTCCATCTCTGTTTTACTTCTTTTGTAGAAAAAATCTTAATATCTTTGTAATAGTATCTTTGAGTTCCTTTCTTTCAACAATTACATCAACAAAACCGTGTTCAAGAAGGAACTTAGCTCTCTGAAACCCTTCTGGGAGTTTCTGTTTGATCGTCTGCTCAATAACCCTTGGTCCTGCAAATCCGAGTAGAGCACCTGGTTCAGAGATAATTATGTCTCCCACTGATGAGTATGAAGCCATTACCCCTGCAGTTGTCGGGTCAGTAAGGATACTTATATATGGGATCTTTGCCTTTTCAAGTTCAGCAAGTGCTGAACCTGTCTTTGCCATTTGCATAAGCGAAAGGATTCCTTCCTGCATCCTTGCCCCTCCCGAACTATTTACTATTATGAGTGGAATTTTTTTCTCTTTTGCTCTTAGAATGGCTCTCTTTACTTTTTCTCCAACAACAGAACCCATACTTCCTCCTCTGAAACCAAAATCCATTGCTGCAAACTCAACTTCAAAACCACCAATTTTCCCTTCTCCTGCAACAACTGCTTCATCCAATCCTGTCTTCTCCTGAGTTTCCTTTATCTGTTTTGGGTACCCATCAAACCGAAGAGGATCAGCTGTGGTAATATTCGTATCCTGTTCTTCCAAACCATTATCAAGAAGTATTTTGATAAACTCTCTACTTCCTATCCTGAAGTGATACCCACATTTCTTACATACAAAAAGGTTTCTTTCGAGTTCCTTTCTGTATAGTATCTCACCACATCCTTTGCATTTTTGCCATAACCCATCGGGGACAGTCTTTCGTTTATCTGGTGGTTTTAGTTTCCTTCTTCTCTTAAACCACTTCATAGTTGAATAATATCACACGAAAATTATGAAGTCAAGACTTTTATTCAGACTTCCTTTGAAAACAAAGATTTTACAAGGATATAGAATGAATACTCTTAAATATTCGAAGTGCAAAGGTCAGAGGTCTTAACCTTCAGTCTTTTGGCAAGTTGCACACTCCAATTTAAAAACGAAAGGGCGGGGTATTAAACAACCCCGCCCTTTGGATCATTGACTGGTTTATAGACTGGGTCCAAAATCCTTTTTGAATGCATCACATAAATCTTGTGCCCAATTATCAAGTACATCTAATCTTCCAACGAAGAATCTGAGCACTGGGGGTTCCGAAACCCACTTCATTCCTTTTATCAACTCTCTGTTCTTATGCAGCCAATTCACTCTGTCCACCACGTACTCAATCTGAGATACTGTATATACTCTCCTTGGAATTGCAATTCTTGTAAGCTCCAAATCGGCATAAGATTCGCTACCATCCGGATTCCTTTCCATTGAAATAGTTCCCCTCTCCATCGACCTAACACCCGATGCGATGTAAAGCGCTGCAGTTACTGCACCTGAAATATATCCCTCCTTGGGAATATGGGGTGCAAACTTCTTGGCGTCAACATGGCATGCCAACCCTCCAGGTGGTGTAACTACTGGGATGCCTTCATCCTCAAGTCTGTTTGCAAAATATTTCACCTGTTCTATAGCACAACCCGCGACACTCGGATCTACCATTTCTCTCATACCTACTGCCATCATACCTACTTCTCTTTGTGACATACCGCCATAAGTATAGAATCCTTCATAAACTGGTAACCATGGCGTTATCAAATCAAAGAGCTCTTTATTATTTGTCGCAATGCAACCACCCCTGACACAGGTATTCTTCCTTCCGCTCATGTAGAAAATATCAAAAAGAGCACACATTTCCTTCACTATCTCCGCGACGGTCTTATTCTTATAGCCTTCCTCGCGTTGCATAATGAGATATGCATTTTCACAAAGCAGACTTCCATCCAATACTGTAAGTAACCCAGCATCTTTGGAAATTTTTATAATTTCCTTTAAGTTCGCCATTGAGAATGGCTGACCACCAAGTAAATTAGTAGTAGCTTCCATTCTGACATATGCTACATTCTCTTTTCCATATTTCTTAATAACATCTCGTAGTTTCTGCGGGTCCATACAACCTTTGAAGGGATTCGTACTCTTTGTCTCGAGAGCCTCGTCATAGTAAAGCTCCAGGATTTGCGCTCCGTGCAACTCAATGTGTACCTTTGTCGTTGTAAAGTGATAGTTTGTGGGTACAACCTGACCCTCTTTGACAAAAGTCTTTGCCAATAAGTGTTCTGCTGCTCTTCCTTGGTGAACATTCATTGTATATTTGTAGCCCATAACATCTTTAACTGCGTCAGCAAAATCATAAAAAGTCATGCTACCTGCATACGCATCATCGGCCGTCATAAAAGCACCGAACTGATTGTCACTCATTGCATTAGTGCCACTGTCGGTGAGCATATCAAGGAATATGTCCTTGGTCTTTAGTTGGAATGTATTGTAACCTGCCTCCCCTATTGCTTTGAGCCTTTCTTGGGCTGGTATTAGAGTAATGTTTTGAAGCATCCTCGTTTTATGCATCTCCACTGGAAATTCTCTCCCATCTGATGCTTTAATAATCATATTTCCTCCTTCGTTTTCCTAAAAGTTTTTGGCTCCTAACCATATCCCTTAGTTCCATGACACCTTTTGCCAGATTAGTTTCAACTTTTTTCAACTTCCAAAAACCAATATCAGAAAAACTCACTCCCTTCCCAATTTAAGACTAGGTCCTTTCCAATAATAGTTTACAAGAACAATCGAAACCTCAAAACAGCTTAATATTTATGCACAAAATTTATTGAAAGTCAAGTTTTTTTTAGGAATTTTTGCGATTCAAACACTTTAATCGACACATCAGCAATTAAAGAACAAAAAAATGACTGGTACATAGGTCTCGTCATTTAACTTGACTTTGCTTAAGGGAAGTGTTATATTTTCGCAAAATGAATGGAAAAATAATCGAAGGGAAAATGTTCATAAATGGAAATTGGAAAAAAGGTAGACAGTATATTGATGTGTCCAATCCATTTACAAATGAAACCATTGGAAAAGTCCCAAAAGCAGAAGACAAAGATATTGAGAGGTGTATAGATGCAGCAGTTAGTTCATTCCAAATATCAAAAACACTACCTGCTTACGAACGAGCAAGGATACTCGAAGAAGTAAGTGAAAAAATAGATGAAAATCAAGAAGAACTGTCACAACTCATCTCTTTAGAATCAGGTAAACCTATCCGTTATGCACTTGGAGAGGTAAAAAGAGCAGTTGAAACATTTAAGTTTGCCTCAATAGAAGCAAGAGAAATTTACGGTAAAGTCATACCTATGGATGCAGCATCAAAAGGAAAAGATTACTTTGGATTCTATCTGAGGGTTCCAAAGGGGGTAATACTTGCTATTACCCCCTTTAATTTTCCGCTGAATCTTGTAGCACATAAGGTTGCCCCAGCGATTGCATCAGGTAACAGCGTAATACTGAAACCTGCATCTGTAACACCCTTGATTTCATTGAGACTTGGTGAAATTTTTGAGGATGCAGGGCTTCCGCAAGGTATCTTAAATATCCTTTTCGGTTCGGGAAATAAAGTAGGTATAAAACTTGTAAGGGATGATAGAATAAATATGGTTACATTTACTGGAAGTCTTGCAGTCGGCGAAATTATTATAAAGGAAGCGGGAATTAAAACTGTTACCCTTGAACTTGGTAACAACAGCGCAGTAATCATCGAGGATGTTAATGATCTCACTGATGTAGTAGATAGATTAATTGTTGGGGCATTTGCTTACTCAGGTCAGGTTTGTATCTCTGTCCAGAGGATATATGTTAACAGAAAACTTTCTGATAACTTTATTTCCCTCTTTACTAAGAAAACAGAAAAGTTAAAGATAGGAGACCCCTTCGATCCAGATACAGATATTGGTCCAATGATTACTTCATCAGAAGCAAAGAGGGCAGTGGAGTGGATTGAAGAAGCAAAATCGCAAGGTGCAAAGGTCGTAACAGGAGGAAGATGTGAAGAAAAAATAATTTTCCCAACCATTTTAACAGATGTTTCAAAAGAAATGAAGGTTATAAAGGATGAGGTTTTTGCACCTGTGGTCTCAATTATTCCGTATGATGATTTTGATGAAGCAATCAAGCTTGCAGATGAAACAAAATACGGACTTCAGACAGGTGTCTACACAAAAGATATTAATAAGATTCTTAAAGCAGTAGATGAAATCAATGTTGGTGGTCTGATTCTAAATGACTTTCCAACATTCAGAGTCGATCATATGCCTTACGGAGGTGTAAAAAAGAGTGGAATGGGTAGAGAAGGATTAAAATACGCAATTGAAGAAATGACAGAAATTAAACTTGTAATAATAAAAAGGTGAAAATAAGGAGTTGATATGTCTGTAAAGCCAAGAAAGGCACTAAAAGATGTTAAACCTTATGTCCCGGGAAAACCTATAGAGGAATTGAAGAGAGAGCTTGGTATAGAGGAAGAAATAGTAAAACTTTCTTCAAATGAAAGTTCTGCAGGGACCTCTCCAAAAGCTCTTGAGGCAATGAAGAAAAGCATTGAGGAGATGTATCTCTATCCTGATGATGTATGCTACTATCTAAAAAGAGGTATAGCTAAGCACCTCAGCGTTGCTGAGGACAATTTAATTATGGGCAATGGCTCCGTTGAAATCATTCTTTATGCCCCTTTGGCTTATCTTTCACCTGAGGATGAATTTATAACCGGAGAGCAGGCGTTTTTGATCGGAAAGATCTCAGCAAAGTTAATGGGGGCAAAATTTGTCGGTATTCCTGAAAAAGACTACAGACATGACTTAAATACAATAAGGAATGCTGTAACAGAGCAAACGAAAATTATTTATGTTGACAATCCTTGCAATCCGCTTGGCACAAAACTTTCAAAGAAAGAAATCGAGGATTTTGTTTACTCTATACCTGACGGAATCCTGATAATACTTGATGAAGCATACTATGAGTTTGTGAAGGATGAAGATTTCCCGGATTCTACAAAATTTATCAAAGAGGGTAAGAATGTTCTCATCTTGAGAACCTTCTCAAAGATATATGGTCTTGCAGGTTTAAGAATAGGATACGGAATCGGTCCTCCTGAAATTGTCAGCACAATCAGTAAAACAAGGATTCCTTTTAATGTAAATAGACTTGGACAGATAGGAGCGCTTGCTGCCCTTGACGATGAAGAACATATAAAAAGAACACTAAAGGTTATTGGAGAAGGAAAAGAATATCTGACAAAGGAATTTGAGAAGATAGGTATTTTTTATATACCCACATGCACAAATTTCCTCACTATAAAAACAAATATCGATGGGGAAAAACTTTTTATGGAACTACTAAAAAAAGGGATTATTGTTAGACCACTTGCAAGCTATGGAATACCTGAATTTGTTAGGGTAACTATTGGAACGATGGAGCAAAACGAACGCTTCATTAAAACACTAAAAGAAACACTTGCAAAACATAATTAATTGAATAATGATAACATCTTTTGAAGAATTAAAGAAAAAAGCAAAAACAGAGGGAGAAAAGAAGCTCGTCGTTGTCTGTGCAGAAGATAAGACCGTACTAAAGGCCTCGATGTCAGCAAAGGAAGCAGGACTTATCTCTCCAATCCTTGTTGGAGATAAGAAGAAAATACTGAAGATTGGATTAAAACATGGTTTTAATATCGATGAAAAATATATCGAAGACACCAGTGGGGTGGAAAGCATAGTTAAGAAATCTGTTGAGATCGTTCGTTCAGGCGCAGGAGATATTTTATTAAAGGGAATGGTTAAAACCTCCACTTTCTTGAAAGCAGTAATTGATGCTGATTATGGATTGAAAACAAAAAGAAGACTCAGCCATACCGCAATCCTTGAGGCCCCAGGTTACCATAAACTGCTTCAGTTCACAGATGGGGGCATGAACATAAGACCAGATATTGAAACAAAGATTGATATTATTAGAAATGCTTGCGATTTTGCAATTTCACTTGGTATTGAAAAACCAAAGGTTGCCATTCTTGCTGCAGTTGAGGTTGTAAACCCTGATATGCAGGAAACTATTGATGCAGCAATTATTAAGCAGATGGCAGAAAGAGGGCAGTTGGGCAGAATACTCATAGATGGACCGCTTGCACTCGACCTTGCTGTGTCAGAAGAAGCCTGTGAGAAAAAGGGTATTAAAAGTGAAGTCGCAGGAGATGCTGATATTCTTATCGTCCCAGATATAGCAACAGGAAATATCTCTGCAAAAGCGCTAATATATCTTGGAAACGCTAAAGCAGCGGGGATAATTCTTGGTGCAAAAGTTCCAGTTGTCATGTTATCAAGGGCAGATGATACTGAGACAAAGTTGAACTCAATTGCCCTCGGTGTCGTAAGTAGCTAATAAATAAGTTCCAAACACAGGCTGGTGTACATTAACAGGAAAAACAAACCTAAAAAGTCCTTTTATACTTCATCCGAATATTGAAAAATGTACTACAGAAATAAGTGTAAGAAATTATTACTTATCCTACTTATCTTTATTCTATTAGCTACTTTTGCTACCGCTCTATTCTCGGAGGAACAAGGATTAAGAGATAAAATTATCCACTCACTTTCAAAAAAAGGTATTCACCCTGGAATTGCTGTTATAGTTATTTCAGCCCTACCAGTTTTTGAATTAAGGGGAGGGATTCCGGTTGGTATAAACTTATTTAAGATGGAATGGTTTTTCGTCGTTCCCTTAGCGATTCTGGGAAACATGATTCCTGTCATTCCGCTTCTACTGTTTCTTGGTCCTTTTTCAAGACTCTTAAGCCGGATAAAGCCTTTCAGAGTATTTTTTGACTGGCTCTTTAAACGTACCAGAAGTAGGAGCACGATAGTAGAAAGATATAAGTTAATCGGCTTGATGTTGTTTGTTGCCATTCCTCTTCCTATCACTGGTGCGTGGACTGGTTCAATTGCTGCGTTCCTTTTCAATGTTCGATTATCAAATGCTCTTATATCTATCTTTCTTGGCGTAATTATTGCTTCAGTTATTGTTACTACCCTATCGATACTCGGTATCTGGGGAGCAATATTAGCAGGAGCTGCACTCATAACCCTTGGTATTCTCTCTCTCTTGCATTCTGTCCAAGACAGAGAAAAAGGATAGAGCATACATAATTCTACCTTAAACAACTGTTGCTAACATTTTACATTCAGATTTATAATTTGTGAATTTGGATTTTTGGCAGTTATCTCTATCTTATGACTGCTATCTTGCCTGTTTTTGTGTAACCATTTCCATTTATGATTATATATATATATATACCTGAATCCACAAAATTACCGTTATCATCTGTTCCATCCCAGAAACCCCTGTGTGATGCTTCTTCAATGTCATCAATTGTCTTTATCTTTTTAAGGGAAATCGAGTATATATAGATCTTTGCATCATCAGGAAGCTTATCAAAAGTAACCATGTTGTGTTCCTTTGGAACAAACGGGTTTGGATAAACATCTGTATTTTCAATATCAGGTGAGGAAGGAATGATGCCTGTCTCATATCGACTAATCCCATCCTTAGTGGCAATCCATAAATACCCTTTTTCTGTATCAAAGGCAAGTCCATCCAGGTCATCTATAATAAAATCAGAAGCAAGCCCATCATCGACTAGTAATGAATCCCATGTTCCATTATATTTCAGAACTGAAACCCCCTTGTTTTCAACCAAAAACCATTTATTCCCCTTCCAGTCTATGCAGATATCCATAATCTTATCACCGATCAATCCTGATGCGGTATACGTATAATGAACAGTTGTTTCGAAATTACGTACAACAGCGACACCCGAACCAGCAGTTCCAACCCACAAATCACCCTTCTTGTCGATGGCAAGGTCATTGACCTGCTGTGAGGGAAGTCCTGTAACCCTTATCCAGGTATTATCAGTCTTAAGAACACTTACACCTCTATGTATAGATCCGAAATACATATTCCCAGATTTGTCCTCCTCAATAGCGGTAATGAAATCAAGGTAGTTTTCATCTGTAATAAACTGCCACGTCGAATCATCAGGTTCCAATTTGCAAACTGAACTTAAGAAATTTGAGAACCATTTGTTTCCTTTTGAATCAATGAATTGTGTTCCAACAACACCAAGTACTACAGGAAGTGAAAGTGAATCCCATTCACCATTTTCTGAGAGTTTTAAAATATCAACATCTGCAAATTGACTCCAGATTCCGAGCCATTTATTGTTATACTGATCCACTTCAACCCACCTTATGTTTCCAGGTATCTCTAGTTCATTGTTTTCGTTCAATATCTCCCACTTCTCATTGTGGAAATAGCTTATTGTTTTCCCCCTTTCTTCATAAACATAGCCTCCGTAGTGTACACCCCAGATATCTCCATTATTATCAATGGTAATATCGGAAAAACTACTACTTGAAGGACCAGGCAACCTGATAACTCTCCACAATGTATCCTCACGAAAGGCGATCCCATCTCCATCTAGGCCAACCCACAATTTTCCAGTATTGTCCTTGCAGACACCTGTTGTCCTCTTTATATCTAACCCTTGATATACTTGTACCCATCTTGACAATGAGTTATCCCAATAGTGGGGTGCGTTCTCTGTAGCAACCCAGAGTGTTTCAGATGAAAAAAGACTGTTTATCTTCGTAGAAGAAAGCCCACTGTTTCTCGATGTCCAATTATTCATATTTCCGGAGACAATGCCATTCCTCGTACCTATCCAGAACTCACCCCCCCAATAACAGATTGAAGTAACGCTGTCATCCGGAAGCCCATCTACTGATGTATTCCATGTCCACTCAGTTGTATCCGCGAAGTCGTTGTTGGAAACCTGACAAACTCCACCATCAGTTCCCACATAAAGTGTTTCATTCATCGTGAACAAGGTATTGATACCATAATTTCTGAATCTGTAAGGTTCATTTGTCCAGGTCATATTAAATGGATTATAGGGATCACCTTCAGTGTCCCAAATATATAAATAACTGGTTGTTCCTAAAAACAGTGTATCTGCTTGTAGTAATCCTGTCACTGGCTCTCCCTGAATGCCGGTAATGAGTGAAGAGATATTCCTTATCTTTGTTGTATCGACAGAAAGAACAGTAATGCCTGAAGGTACAAAGAGAAACATGTTCTCATTGTCACATACTAATCCGTTAATCCGATTTTCAAGTAGTCCTTCTATCTTATTAAGAGTAATAAACTCATTCTCCTCGGGTGTGAATATAACGAGTCCCCTGGTACTCCCTATCGCGATCTTGTTGTTAATTGGTTTGATATCTTGTACATAGTTCGTATTATACCAGTTCTTAAATTGAGCTGAATGAATCAGTTTCGGACACCACTGCAAAAGTACAAAGAAAAAAAGAAGAAGGTAGCTTTTTCTCATGTCTCAGTATGCTCCTTTCGTGCTTAATACTGCTGGTATGGTTTTGAGTAAAACTTTTACATCGAGCGACAAGGACCATTTATCTATGTATTCGAGATCAAGTTCCATCCATTCGTCAAAATCCAGTTCAGCCCTTCCTTTTACCTGCCATAAACAAGTAAGTCCGGGTTTCATTGATAATCGTCTTCTCTGCCAGTCCTCATATAATTCTACTTCTTCAGGAAGAGGTGGCCTTGGTCCTACAAAACTCATATCACCTTTTAGTACATTAAGAAGCTGTGGAATCTCATCTATGCTTGTCCTTCGAAGGAATATGCCAACCTTTGTAATCCTGGGGTCATCAGTTATCTTAAAAACGATTTTTTTCACATTGAGTCCTGCAACTTCATTTTTTCTTTTTTCTGCATCCTTCACCATTGTCCTAAATTTGTAAAAAACAAATTTCCTCCCATTTACACCACATCTCATATGCTTAAAGAAAACCGGACCTTTTGATGTCATTTTTATAACCATTGCTACTGTGACAAAAAGAGGTGAGAGTAAAATGAACAATGTCAGTGAAACAACCCTATCAATAATCCCTTTTATCAGTAGTTCCCATTTCCTTACTGTTGTAGTTCGGAAATTGAGAAGAGGAATATCACTATAAATATCCAAACTAAGGTTTGTGTTCTTTGATGGGAAAAAATCTGAAATAGGACAGGAAGCGAGCACACCTAACTCTTTACAGATTCTTATACCTTTCATTGTAAGATTATTCCTCTTAAAAGGAAGGGTGAAAATAACCCAGTCAATCGGCAAGGAACGTAGAAGAGCTGATAGATCCTTAAAAGAACCAATAACTTTATCGTTGTCGACCTCGATTTTCTCACCTCTAACTCTTAAGAATCCTCTCGTCTTTATCCCCCACTGCGAATGGGTTTCAAAAAACTCACTAAGTTTCCTTGCATTTCTACCTGTTCCAACCATAATAACATTATGGTGAAAAGGAAAATTGCGAAAGAGTCTTCTCTGGGCATAGAAAATAAACCATCTGATGGATAATAAGAAACATACATTAATGATGCCATAGATTATAAAGAAAAATCTGCTTTTGGCAAATATTTTTGCGAAAAAAAGCACCGCTAGAATAATAAGGAGCCCTTCAAATACGGCCTTTGTTGTAGGAATAAAGAGTTCCTTATAATCCTTTCTTTCAAGTGAGAAATATGCCTTCTCAAAAAGAAGAAGTAGTATCCAGAGTGGGATAACTGTCCAGAGAAACCATAGGTAACTTCCAAGCCTCCATGATTCTCTCAAATCCATGTCAGCAAAAAAAAGCGATCTCAGGTAGAAGGAGGCAAAAAAGGATGCAACGATCAATATAATATCAAAGATAATATAGAAAAAAAGTGAAACTTCTACCTTCTCTTTTAGCATAACTCACTCCGAAAGAAACCTTGTGCTGTTTTAACAACTATCAGAAGAAACAATCTCAAAGTAAGTCCAGCAGAAAGTATCATCTCTGTAAATAGACTAAGGTGGTAGTGTTTTTTGAAGAACTTAAACATACCACGATTGTGGTTAAGAAGCGTTATCTTCCAGAAACGATTCCGTGTTACACCAAAATGATGAAAAATCACCGCATCAGCCACCAAAAATACCTTCCAGTTCTCTTTTCTCATCCTATAGCAAAGATCTGCATCTTCAACAAATAAGAAGTAATCTTCATCGAATATACCCACCTCTTTCAGTGCTTTCCTTCTTAACATCATCCCTGTTCCGAAAACCCAATCTACTTCGATATTCTTTGAATGGTTTTTATCCATCATCATATAGGCCCTTGAAATCCTATTGTCCGGAAAGAGCTTTCTAAAAATGGATTGTCTGCCAAAAAAGACGTACTGGATGGTTGGAAACCTTCTGAATGAGTATTGGATGCTACCATCAAGATTGAGTAGTTTTGCGCCAGCAACACCCACAACCGGGTTCTTATTCATGAAATCCATCATCACATCCAGTGCTCCCTGAGTTATTACTGTATCAGGATTCAAGAGCATGATATACTTACCTCTTGAACGGACAATCGCCTGATTGTTCGCATAAGAAAATCCAAAATTCGAGCAGTTTTCTATAAGCTTAACCTCTGGATAATTCCTTTTTATCAACTCGACAGAATTATCCTTTGAATTATTATCAACAACAAAAATTTCGAATTTTCTCCGTGACAAATTCTCTCTTATGGAGTCAATGCATTTTCCCAGAAACCTTTCACCATTAAAACTCACAATAACAATTGAAAGGTCAACACCTTTTTTCGGATTTGCCAGTTTCTGTATCTTCATTGTCTCTTTCTCTCACATTAAATAAGAAATCAAGGAGATTAAGCTTTTATACTCCAGTTTTTTTGAGTTACTTTTTCATCCCCAACATTGTACAAAATCTCAGTCTTAAAATCAACCAGAACGCCTCCCAGATTATTCTCTTGGACATTTTCGATTCTCCTGACCTTCTGTCAACAAAAATGACAGGAATCTCCTTTATTTTGTATCCTTTCCTAAAAACCCTGTAATTCATTTCTATCTGAAAACCGTAGCCATCTGAGTGAATACTATCAAGGTCTATTGATTCAATCACCTCTCTTCTGAAACACTTAAATCCAGCAGTCAGGTCCCATACAGGAACACCCGTTACAATCCTCGCATAGAAATTTGCAAAATAACTCAAAAGAAGTCTGGTAATCGGCCAGTTCACAACACTAATACCACTTTTGTATCGCGACCCTATGACAAGACCAACTTCCTTTATTTCCTTCAGGAACCTCGGAATATCCTTCGGATCATGAGAGAAATCTGCATCCATTTCAAAAAACTTAGAGTATTTATTTCTTAAAGCAAACTTAAAACCTGTAACATAAGCAGTACCAAGTCCCATCTTCCTTTCTCTTTCTATAAGATGAACTCTATTTGTCTTTTTTTGAATTGCTCTCACAATTCTTCCTGTTCCATCTGGAGAATTATCATCAACAACAAGCACATCACAAGAGTGACATATTTCCAGAACATCATCTATGATCCTTTTAATATTCTCCTTCTCATTATATGTCGGAATAATCACGAGAATACCTTTACCCATCATTCTCTCCAGCAAAATGCTTTTTGAACCACTGGACTGTCACACTCAGTCCTGTTCTCAAATTTACTTGTGGGTCCCACGAAATAAGCTCTCTTGCCTTCGATATATCAGGTTTTCTTTGTCTGGGATCATCCTCTGGAAGTTCCTTATACTCTATTTTTATCTTTCTACGAGCAACTTCCTCGATAATCTTAACAAGTTCCCTTATGCTTATCTCTTCAGGATTTCCAAGATTAACTGGATATTGATAATCCTTAAACATCAATCTGTAAATTCCTTCCACAAGGTCTGATACATAACAGAAACTCCTCGTCTGCAGACCTGAACCAAAAATTGTGATAGGTTCACCTTTCAGGCACTGCATTATAAAAGTTGGAATCACTCTTCCATCTTCAGGTCTCATTTTCGGACCAAATGTATTAAATATTCTAACTATCCTTGTATCAATACCATGAAATTTATGATATGCCATTGTGAGAGCTTCAGCAAACCTTTTTGATTCGTCATACACTCCCCTTGGTCCTACAGGATTAACATGACCCCAGTAATCTTCGTTCTGTGGGTGAACCTCTGGATCTCCATATACTTCAGAGGTTGAAGCAAGTAGGAATCTCGCTGATTTCTTCTTCGAAAGCCCTATGGCATTAAGCGTGCCAAGAGCTCCAACCTTCAATGTCTGAATAGGATATCTTAAGTAGTCAAAAGGGCTTGCTGGAGAAGCAAAATGGAGAACATAATCGACTTTCCCATCAATATTAATGAATTTCGTAACATCTTGTTCTATAAATTTGAAACCTCTGTTTTCAATAAAAGGTTCTAAATTCTCCCGTCTTCCTGTTATAAGATTGTCGATTACAGTGACAGAATGTCCCTCTTTAAGAAGATAATCAGTAATGTGTGATCCTATAAAACCAGCACCACCTGTTAATACAATTCTCAGCTTGCTCATACTATACAGGAAATAATACAAAACATAATGCCATTTGTCAACAAGATTCTATACTTAACTCAGTGATAAAAAGACATGTTTCAAACTAAATCATCATCCCACCTCACCGAACATTCCTATCAAAAGGGGGCTTTAATTGCTAACTGCGAAAAAATCTCTCTTTACACACATTTTTTTATATGGAGGTGGGAGGTTTTAACAAGGAAATTGCTTTGAGCACTTTAACCCGTGAATAGCATTTTACATGGCAAAAGGTACAAACAGCCTTTAATCCCTTCTTTTAACTCTTTACTATTCTTTAAAACAGGATTCTGAGTAGTTTCTTGATTATCTCTATCCCTAAATCGGCTTCATCATTTGAAAGATTTAATGGGGGTCTAAACCTAATGCTCTTTATACCACTTTTTAGAACAAGCAAATTTTCTGCTATACATTTATCAAAAACCTTATCTCTTAGCTTAGTATCAGGCAGGTCATAAGCTATCATAAGTCCTTTTCCTCTTACATTTGAAATTATCTCTTTATACTCAAAAGAAAGGTCTGCTAATTTCTTCTGAAGATACATCCCCACTCTTGCAGCATTCTCTACCATCTTCTCTTCTTCTATAATCTCAAGATACCTTTGACATCTTATCATATCTATGAGGTTTCCCCCAAAAGTTGAATTTAACCTGCTTGACTCGACAAATACATTCTCTTTTATCTCGTCAACCCTTGGCCCAACCATTATCCCACACACCTGAGTTTTCTTCCCAAAAGCAACAATGTCAGGACTAATTCCAAAATGCTCATAGCACCACATTTTACCTGTCAACCCTAAACCTGTCTGAATTTCATCAAGAATGTACATTATATCATTCTCTTTGGCTACATCTTCAAGAGAACGGAGAAATTCACCTCTAAAATGATTATCTCCTCCTTCTCCCTGTATAGGTTCTATTATAATTGCTGCTATGTCATCGCCATGCTCTAATATCGTGTTTTTAATTGCATGAATAACTTCTTCCTCAACCTTCTTTACCCTATCGTTTTCCTCTTCTGTAACAGGAAAATAGAGTTTAGGATTTTTGAACCTTGGCCAGTTAAATTTTGTAAAATACATAGTTTTCTTTAAATCATAAGTATTTGTCAATGAAAGTGTGTATCCAGTTCTACCATGAAAAGCTTGCTCGAAGTGAATCACCATCGACCCCATTTCTCCCTTTATACCCTTCTTTTTGTTTTTTCTAATCTTCCAATCAAATGCGGTTTTCAAACCGTTCTCTATTGCAAGTGCTCCTCCGCTTATGAAGAAAAGATGGTTAAAAATAGGTGGCTTTGCAGTTTTTACAAAAGTATCAACAAATTCTGCGAGCTCAACTGTATATATATCCGAATTAGTTGGTTTATTTATTACAACACCTGCTACTTTCTCTTGAAACCTCTCATTCTTTAGTCCAGGATGGTTATACCCTATCGGTGATGAAGCAAAACAACTAAAGAAATCGAGCATTTCCCTCTCTCTTTTACTATCGTACAGAAAACTGCCATGGCTTTTCTCTAAATCCATAACAATATCAAATCCATCAGCAAGCATATATTTTCCAAGAACATCATGGACATTATCTGGTTTTATTCTCATAATATTTCCTCTCTATCTTTCTTAAATCTTCTGCTTCCCTGCTTATTTTGGTGTTTTCTCTCTGAATTGTGTACCACTTGCCACCAGTAACTATTTCATCACATAAAGAGAAAAAGTTATAGAATGCCTTTTTCTCTCAACACAGCATGTGCTGCAGCTAATCGTGCAACAGGAATCCTGTAAGGAGAGCAACTTACATAATCCAATCCTATCCTATGGCAAAATTCTACAGAAGAGGGTTCTCCACCATGCTCACCACATATTCCTACTTCTAATTCCGGTTTTACTGCTTTCCCTTTTTCTAAACCCATCTTAACAAGCTCACCTACACCTGACTGGTCCATAACCTGAAATGGGTCCTTGGACAAAATCCCTTTTTCTATGTATATGTTTATGAATTTTGCTACATCATCCCTTGAAAAACCGAATGTTGTTTGGGTAAGATCGTTAGTTCCGTAAGAAAAGAAATCCGCAAACTCTGCAATCTCATCAGCTGTGATTGCAGCTCGAGGAAGTTCGATCATAGTTCCAACCAAATACTTAATCTTTATCCCCTCTTTTTCCATAACCTCTTTTGCTACCCTTTCAACTATCTCTCTCTGTAGTTTAAGTTCTGTTTTTATTCCAACCAGTGGTATCATAACCTCTGGAATCACTTTTATACCCTCTTTTGCTACCTTGCAAGCAGCTCCAAAAATTGCCTTTGCTTGCATTTCTGTAATTTCAGGATATGTCAACCCGAGCCTGCACCCCCTGTGACCAAGCATTGGATTCACCTCTGAAAGCTCTTCCACCCGCCTTGCTATTTTCTCAAAATCTACACCGAGTTTTTCTGCAAGTTCTTCCTGTTCCTTTCTCTCCTTTGGAAGGAATTCATGGAGTGGGGGGTCAAGCGTTCTTATAATTACAGGATACCCATCCATCACTCTGAAAATACCTACAAAATCTTCTTTCTGAATTGGTAGTATCTTTGCAAGTGCCCTCTGTCTCTCTTCCAATTTATCAGCAAGAATCATCTCTCTCATTGGATCGATCCTATCAGCAGAAAAAAACATATGTTCTGTTCTGCAGAGACCTATTCCTTCAGCTCCAAAATCCCTTGCAATCTTTGCATCCTTCGGATTATCAGCATTAGCTCTAACACCAAGGCGTCTGATCTCATCTGCCCACTTCATCAGTTCTCCAAAATCACCCGTCATTTCAGGTTTTATCTTTGGAACATCATCCAGAATGAGAGAACCTGTTGCACCATCAATGGTAATCCAGTCACCACCTTTTACAGTTTTCCCTGCAACACTGAATTGATTTTTCTCATAATCTACACTGATTGCCTCACAACCAACTATACAGGGTTTCCCCATCCCCCTTGCGACAACTGCAGCATGGGATGTCATTCCACCTCTTGCAGTTAGAATACCCCGACAAACTTCCATTCCTCCAACATCCTCTGGAGAGGTTTCCAATCTAACAAGAATTAACTTCTCTTGCTTTTTCTCAATAATACCCTTTGCTTCCTCAGATGAAAAAACGACCTTACCTGATGCTGCACCCGGGGAAGCAGGTAGTCCTCTTGCGATCACTGTGAACTTTGCTTTTGGATCTAACATAGGATGAAGCAATTGATCAAGATGCTCAGGTGCAACTCTCGCAACAGCCTCTTCCTTGGTAATCAATCCTTCTTTCATCATATCAACTGCAATTTTTACAGCAGATAAAGCTGTTCTTTTTCCTGTCCTTGTCTGGAGAATATATAGTTTCCCATTCTCTGACGTAAATTCTAAATCCTGAACATCCCTAAAATGAGTCTCAAGTTTATTCCTGATTTCGAGTAATTCTTTGTATATTTCAGGCATTTCTTCCTCAAGCGAAATAAGATCTGAGTCCCCTTTCTGGATTTTATTCAATGGATGAGGAGTTCTGATTCCAGCTACTACGTCTTCCCCCTGTGCGTTCACAAGGTATTCACCGTAAAAGACATTTTCGCCTGTTGAAGGGTTCCTTGTAAATGCAACTCCAGTGGCACTATCTTTCCCCATATTACCGTAGACCATTGTCTGAACATTAACTGCTGTTCCCCAATTATCGGGAATGTTGTTTATCCTTCTATACTCAATTGCCCTTGCAGTATCCCAGGATTCAAAAACAGCCTTTATTGCACCCCAGAGTTGATCAAAAGGATCCCCAGGGAAATCCTTACCTCTATTCTTTTTGATAAGTTCTTTATATCTAATAACAAGTGTCTTAAGTGATTTATCGTCGAGTTCCACATCCTGTTTTACTCCTTTTTCTTGTTTCAACTCTGAAAGAAGTGATTCAAAATCATCATGGGGAACCCCTATGACAACATCTCCATACATCTGTATTAATCTTCTATAACAGTCGTACGCAAATCTTGTATTGTCAGATTTTTCTATAAGTCCTTCTATTGTCGTTTCATTTAGCCCAAGATTGAGAACTGTATCCATCATCCCTGGCATTGAAACCCTTGCACCTGACCTGACAGATAAAAGCAGAGGATTCTTGTTATCCCCGAATTTCTTGCCCATTACACTCTCTACTTTCAAAAGATTCTTTCTAACCTCCTCATCAAGTCCATCCGGATACTTTTTATTCTCATAATAATAGGTACATACTTCAGTGGAGATGGTGAAACCAGCAGGAACAGGAATCCCAATGTTCGTCATCTCAGCAAGACCCGCTCCTTTCCCACCAATAACATCTTTTATCTTAGTACTACCTTCTGCCTTTTTGTCACCAAAAAAATATGCATATTTCTTCGACATTCGACCTCCTGATATTTTCATTTTGTCAACCACGAAAAACTAAAAATAAAAAACAAACAGACGGTATATTATGCGGAAAAAACATAAAAGTCAAGATTTTTATTTGACAAATATAGAAAAAGGATATACAATTATTTAATCTAAAAAGAGTCAATAGACATGAAGGCAGAAATCAACGAATGGGAAAATATTCTTAACATACGAAAATGCGAAATGGAAAATAAAAACATAACATATTCACATAAAAAATGTAGGAGCGGTTTCCTAACCGCGATGATCTGCCTACGACAAGGCTGCGGCAGACAGGTCGAGACTGGAAAGTCCTCCTATGCTAATCCACCTACGCAAATCCACCTACGCAAAAGCTGCGGTGGACAGGAGCTATGGTGGACAGGAGCTTCGGTGGATAAATATTTTCATAACTTCAGGTTTTTTGTTTCTCAGTTTCGTAATATTAGCTTCCAAAGTTTTGCAATCTCCAATCTCATAATTTCTATTGCGATACTACTCTTCGTGATTCCTGGTTGTAGACTCTTTTCACCATCAGGCTCTGGTGTGATCCCTCAGATCAGGATTGTGGAGCCACAGGAGGGTGACACCATAAGAACAGCGAATGTGCTGATAAAGGTAGAAGTTACAAGCAATGAGAATATTCTGAAGGTACGATTCTTCGATGACAACCTTTTCCTTGGTGAAGTTATTACTCATCCATTTGATCATTTTTGGGAAACCGCTTATGTGAGTAATGGTGAACACAATCTCAGTGCAGAAGCTGTTGATGAGTCCGGAAATACCGGCAAGTCACCTTATGTTACTGTCTTCGTAACAAAAGAAGAATCAGTTTCCATCTTTCTTTTTATCAACCACAATAGTAGAACAAGTGATTATGAACGCTAAATCTTCCTTTTTTTGGGAGATCTGTCAATAAAAAAATGAAGGTTTGGATAGTTATCTCTCGACCTTATAATGTATTGATTACTGGGTGCGCTGTATTTATTGGTGCACTGTTAACAGGAACCATTACACCTGTATCGAAAATTGTCCTCGCTATGCTTTCTGCAGCTTTTATCTGTGGTGGAGGAAATGTAGAGAATGATTACTTTGATGTCGAAATTGACAGGATTAACAAACCCAAGAGACCCATTCCCAGCGGCAAGATAAAAAGGAAAAGTGCTCTCTTCTTCTATGTTATACTAAGCTCAGTTGGAATTATTATATCTATATTTATTACATTTAAGGCACTAATTCTTGCTGTTTCAGTAGTTATCTTACTGTTTGCATACAATGCGTACTTAAAAAGGAATTCAGGCATTATTGGAAACATTGCGGTCAGTTTTACAGTTGCTTTGTCTATTGTTTACGGGGGAATAGCAGTGGGAAAGTTAGAAGGAGTACTTTTCCCAGCAATTCTTGCTTTCCTGTTTAATCTTGGAAGGGAGATAATAAAGGACATCGAGGATATTTCAGGTGACAAATCATCAAAATCGTACTCAGTCCCTTCTCGCTATAGCCTTAAGAAATCTTATATTATTGCGTTTATTCCACTCTTTCTCCTTATCGTCGTAACTCCACTACCATACCTTTTTCACATTTACAACCTCTACTATCTTATAATTGTAATAACTTCCGTTGATCTTCTACTTCTTCTATCGTTTTTGTTTTTCTGGAAAAAGTTTGATTCGAAAAATATCCATAAACTGAGTAACATCCTGAAAATTGGAATGTTATTTGGCCTTCTCTCACTTGTAATCGGAATTATCTAAGACCAGAAAATCGTTAACCAGAGAAGATGGGGAGAGTTAAAGAACCACTGCTTCTTTGGTTTTCCCACAAATTTGGTTGACAGGTTACTATTTTTAAGTTATACTAAATAGAATAGATCCTGAAAAGGAGAAATAATGAGAATAAAACTCTTTATATTAATTTTCTTATTTACATACTCTTTTCTTCTGGCAGACGAATACAATCCTACAACACTTGTAGTTCCTCCGTTCAGTCATACATTTGGGTACAGTAAGATTACCCGTTCGGCTTTAAAAATGGTAGTAGGCGAAAAGATTAGATTCAACAATCCACAGGGAATTGCGATAGTTAAACTACGAGCCCTGGATGATAAATCCACAAAAGAGGATGATGATGAACTAACATTCTTTGCTGTTAATTCAGGGAACAATGAAATAATCTATAATAAGGGTTTTAAAGGATTTGGAACATTCGGAGAATTCGGAAGAGCTGATGGCAAATTCTGGGATCCTTCAGGAATTTGTGCAAACCGTGGAGGTGATGTATGGGTTGCAGATACAAAAAATGACAGGATTGTGAAACTCTACTGTGATGGTGAGAAACTCGAATTCGTGAAATCTGTGGGTGAATATGGCCTTTTCAGAGGAGAATTCGATTCGCCAAGAGATGTTGCGATGGATCCAAAAGATAGGGTCTATGTGGCAGATACAGGAAATGATAGAATTCAGGTTTTCTCAAATGATGGAGAATTCCTTTCCTCATTCTCTGGAACTGCAGATTTTCATCTTATAAACCCAACCGCCATTGCCATCATCAGTAAAAACGAAAGATGGTCGTTTTACGGCGAGGAATTCATCATTGTTATTGATGATAATAGAACAAGGATTAACCAGTTCACTATTGATGGAAAACTGATATCGAGCATATCGACAATCAGTTTGGGGATTGAGAATGCAAAACTCGGATATACTGCAATTGATTATTACAACAACATCTATGTAACTGATGAGAGAAATTCGCAGATACACATCTTCGATAGGGACATTAAGTTAATCACCTCCTTTGGACGTGAAGGAACAGGTGATGCAGAATTTTATCATCCAAGAGGGATCGACATCTGGAAGAGATTTGGACAGGTCTTCATTCTTGGAGAAAATGCAGCACAGTACTACTGGATTGGAGTCGACGCATATGTAATAGGTGTTTTTCCCTCCATTTTCACAGAAGAGATTCCAGGGGCTACAATATCCCTCTTTATTACTCAACCAGCAAACATAAATGTAAAAATCTACAAAAAGGGAAAGAAAAAACTCGTGAGAACACTCGTGCCCAAATTGAAGAGAGACATAGGTGAGGAGAACATCGTCTGGGATGGACTTGATAACGATGGTAAACTTGTTCTTCCTGGTCAATATGAGATTAAAGTGATTTTACAGCCAACCTACTCATCCAAAGGGAAGTTTGAAAAGAAGATAACCTGTTATGCAGAAAGACAGTAATGTTCCTATCCCTTCTTCTTTTTTTCTATATACTTCCTGAAAATCTACCAACAGATAGTCTTCATTACTTCAACATTTTTAAGGAAATTCACAAAGTCGAGGTTTCACCTTTCAGAGGTGAACCATACATCTTTGAAGTAACACAGCCATTTCTTTCCTTTAATGAGAAGAGTCTTCTGTCATTTGACATCTCTAATAAGGGAAAAATTCCTCTTCCTCCCAGTTTTAATTATTATTCCACCGTTCAGAATATCGCTTTTGAAGAAAACGTGATTTGTCCACCATACTTAAATCAAAATCTCTATGCAACCTTTTCACCATCACCAACATCTCTGTACGATACGATTGGATTCCCTGTATACCTCACAGTAAAAGGGTTCGACAAAAGTATTCCTTTTTCTCAGCTCAGACTCTTCAGGGAAAAAAAAGAAAATGAACATATACAGTTCACGTTTGGAAAGAACATAACAAGATACGGAAGATTAAACATCACAGCTGATTATCTTGAGGAAAAAACAGGTACAAAACGTTCCATAGGATTTGATACTGACCTTAAACTGCCATTCAACGCTTCTTCACATTTTCTCTTCCTTGATATCCAGGATGAAACCTCCACTACTCCTCTCGGAGAACAACTGCTTTTTTTCTCTATTTCAAGAAAGGAAGGAACCTTAAGATTATTCAGAAAAACGATTAGTGAAGAGGAGAAAATAGGGACTGTTTCAGATATATACCTCCATCTGCCTTATCAACATATTACTGTTGGCTTCGATTATCCAAATATCAATTCCTCCTATTACCAACTAATACTTGTCGATATGATTAACCCATTCCCTCTTATTTATGTTGTCCCAAGATTTCTCATCGATGCAAATAAAGAATATTCTGTTTCTCTTGGTTCAGGTTACCATCCTCTTGTCGACCTCTTCTTATACGGAAATGTCCACTATGATAAGAATAAAACACTTCACTCTTCTCTGGGATTAAGGAACCGGGCAAAAAAATGGCGTTTTGAAAGCTTTATCTTCTCACAAAATAAGGAAGTAAAGGAAAATTCAGGTCTTGCGATTTTTTATGACGGTGAGGTCTTCTCAAATTTCCATCTTTCATCCCTGATAGTCACAAAACTCAACTACAATTACTTCTTCTACCTCCAACCCTTCTACGAAAAACCTTTTAAGAATGGGAAGCTCAGACCAGCGATATTTTCAGGACTTCAATACACGAGAGATGATATTGAGGATGAAATAATGGTGAATGCAGGAATTATTATTGCAATAGTAGATGTCTCTTTGTTTTTTGTCTTTGATGATATAAATGATATTGAACAAAGAGAGTACAGGTTCGGCGTACAATGGAATTTTTACGACTAATTTTTTTGATTCAATCGCCATCTTGCTAAGTGTATAAAGTTACAGAGCCAAACTGAGCCCCCGAAAGTCCCGAAACACTGAGATTGCTTCAGGAGTAACACACCCCTAAATCCCCTCTTATTAGAGGGGACTTGATGCACTCGCCCCATTAAATAAATTGACAAATGACAAAAACCAATATTTAACGGGGCAGGCATAGGTCTGCCCCTACAATTCATACGCAGGCGAATGAGATTGAGCTAAAATGCAGCTTTTAGGTAGGCGCAGGCTTTAGCCTGCGAGCTTAATTTCTTGTTGTACAATGAATTACGCAACCTAAAGGTTGCGGCTACAACATGAAAATTCATAATTTGTCACAGTTTCTAAAGTCTGCGGCTACCTCTACAATTCCTCTATCGTAATCTCTTTATTGGTGTAGATACAGATGGAAGCTGCGATTTTCATGGATTCTTCAACTATCTTTCTTGTATCAAGATCAGAAAACTTCATAAGAGCAGTTGCAGCAGCAAGTGCATATGGCCCCCCTGAACCAATTGCAATTATTTTGCTGTCCGGTTCAATAACCTCTCCGTTCCCAGAGATGAGAAGTGCATTTTTCTTGTCAAGAACTGCCAGCAGCGCCTCCAATCTTCTCAAGTACTTATCGGTTCTCCAGTCCTTTGCCAACTCAACTGCTGCTCGTGTAAGATTCCCTCCAAATTCTTTAAGCTTTTCTTCGAATCGCTCAAAGAGAGTAAAAGCATCTGCAACAGAACCTGCAAAACCTGCGAGTACTTTTCCATCGTAAAGCTTTCTTATCTTTCGCGCCTTCTCCTTTATCACTATTTCTTTCAATGTTACCTGCCCATCACCTCCTATTACTACCTTTCCTTTATAGTTCATTCCAAGTATTGTTGTTGCTCTCATTGTTTCCTCCATATTTTTTTAGTTCCTATTGAAGCTGTTTTCTTTCTATTTCTGGTTTCATCAATTTCACAATTTCCATTTTCTTAATTTCAGATTGCTTTCTTTACCTCTTTATTCTCCTGTCTTCTATTTTCTGCTTTCTAATTTATGAAAAGATGCCGTAATTGGGCGGTTCCTTTGTTATCGTAACATCATGGGGATGACTCTCCCTCAAACCTGCATTTGTGATATTGACAAATTCTGCCTTTTTCTGCAAATCCTTAATGTTTTTTGCTCCAACAAAACCCATCCCTGACTTCAAACCGCCTGTGAGTTGGAAAATTACTTCCTTTAGTGTACCTGAAAATGGGATTCTTCCAACTATACCTTGAGGAACCAGTTCCTTCAGACTATCCTGGAAATATCTATCCTTGCTCCCTTCCCTCATTGCATCTATAGAACCCATCCCTCTATATACCTTGTACTTTCTACCTTCAAGAATAACAGACTCACCAGGACTCTCTTCAGTTCCTGCAAGCAGAACTCCGAGCATTACTGTATCAGCACCGGCAGCAATTGCCTTAACAATATCACCAGAGTATTTCACGCCTCCATCTGCTATTACCGGGACTCCCTTTTTCTTTGTAACCTCAACCACATCCATAATGGCTGTAATCTGTGGTACTCCAACACCTGCAATTACCCGTGTCGTACATATTGACCCTGGTCCCACCCCAACTTTAATAGCATCTACCCCAATTTTAATGATCTCTTTTGCAGCAGAAGAGGTTGCTATATTACCAACAATAAGGTCCGCTTTCGGAAAACGTTTTCTTATTTTTTTTGCTGTATCAATAATACCTTTTGAATGGGCATGGGATGAATCAACCACAATGCAATCAACACCTGCTTTTAGCAGTACACGAACCCTCTCAATCGTATTTGTTGAAATTCCAACAGCAGCACCAACCCGTAATCTACCGAATTTATCCTTTGAGGCTTTAGGAAATTCTTCATTCTTTTTAATATCACGCATTGTAATAAGCCCCTTCAAATAACCCTTTTTATCAACAATTGGAAGTTTCTCTATTTTATGTTTCATAAAAATCGTTTTCGCTTTTTCAATGGTTGTACCGACAGAGGCAGTCACTAAATTCTCTTTTGTCATCAGATACTTTAATTGTTTTAATTCATCTCTTTCAAAAATTATATCCCTTGTTGTGAGTATCCCCAGGAGTTTTCCTCTCTTATCAACGACCGGGACACCTGAGATGGAATACTCTTCCATAACTGTAATTGCATCAATCAGCTTATTTTCAGGCATCAGGGTAATAGGCTCCTGAATCATTATGCTTCTTGACCGTTTTACCCTGTCAACCTCCTGAACCTGTCTCATAATGCTCATATTCTTGTGAATAATCCCCAAACCCCCTTCACGCGCTATTGCTATGGCAAGTTTCGATTCTGTGACAGTATCCATCGCTGCACTTATAATTGGAATACTAAGTTTTATTCTTCTGGTCAACTTCGCAGAAGTATCAACACTACTGGGAAGAATGTCCGACTTTTGAGGTACCAATAGAACATCATCAAATGTTAATGACTCCCTTGACTTTTTCTTCATATTTTCTCCTTAGTTTAAGTTGTTGGTTCAGGGATTTGAATAATAACCGCTGAGCAGGCAGAGTTGGCAGGGAGAACAGAGAAAGCAAGATTTGTATTGTACTTATAAATTCTCTGTCTGCTCAAATCTTTTTTCAGTTTTCTTCGTGGGTTTTCCTTTTTTCTATCCATATATACTAATAACAGAAAAGGGAGGGAAAGTCAATAAAAACATTGAGATTTATAAAAAAAATCAAATCTAATAAACGAAAGGGGTCTAACCCCCAATGCCCTGCCTACTGTGTTCTCCCTACTACTCACTCCATACTCTCTACTATCCTTTCCTCTGTCCTAGTGTTCAGGTGTTACTTTATCCTCTGCCCCGTTAGAAAAGAATTTTCTAATGGGGTTTATCCTTTTCGTCCCTCGTCTATCATCCATCATCCTTCGTTTGTTATCTGCCTAGTCAAACTCGTCATTCTGATTTCGGATTTCGTCATTCCTATACTTATCTTCTACCTTTCTACTTTATCCTTCTACTTACTATCAACTACCTACTGTTTTCGCTTTACGCTCTACGCCCTACGATCCTCTCTTTACTCCCTACTACCTACTCCTTACTCCCTACTCTCTGTTCCCATGGCGGAGGAAACGAGAACCACTGGTCAGGATATTCTTGAACAGCATCCTCAATCTTATCTGCGATAATTTGCGTTAAATCCCTTATATTCTCTCTTGTATCTTTCCCTCCCTTATAATCAATTGCTGCATCAGTGCAGCAATAGTAGGTCTTTCTTCCTCTGCCCGTTACTCTAAGAGCAAATGACATAACTATTGGACTTTTTGTAACCAGAGAAAGAAAAGCTGGCCCCTGTGGAAAAATGGCTTTCTTTCCAAAGAAATTCACTTCTACCCCTGTTCCTGTAATATCCCTATCACCAACAAGTCCTATAAAATATCCTTTTCTTAGATATCTTCTTAATTTAAATCCAATGGAAGGATCTTCGAGTGAAATACCGATTGTCCCAAAGTGCTCCCTGTATCTCTTGAAAAGTCGGTAAAATGTATCACCAGGTCCTGCAGATTCAGCAACAGCAACAAAAGGGAGACCAAGGCATGTTAGAAGATTTGACCCAAACTCATAGTTTCCAAGATGAGCAGTTACTATAATTGCCCCTTTTCCGTTTTTCAAAGCTTCCTCAAAATGTTCCAGTCCTTTAAATTCTGTAATGCTGACGAGCTCTTTTGCATCCATGTGGTAAAGCCTTAAAAAATCAGCAAAATTGTTTGCATAGTTCATCAGTGTTTTGCAGGCAAGCTTTGATATACCAAAATTATCCATTTCCGGTTTTACTACGTGTAAAGCTCCAATTATTGCCCTTCTTCTTCCTCTTAAGAGAGCAAATGCAAGAAATCCAAGAAGACTTGCTGTGCATTTACTCACAGGGCGTGGGATAAAGGGAATCATAAGCGTAAAAATATTGATGAAAAGGGCCTTAAAAATATCCAGTATACTTTTATAGCCAAACATACTTTTTTAACATCCTTTTCTTTAATTCAGACATAAGATTTCGAACACGATTTTTCTAAATGAGGATAAAGAAAAATAAGCTGTTTGTCAAGAAAGATTTAATGAAATTTCTAATTTCGCAGATTATAACCCCGATTACATGATCGCTTTGCAGTTGTCAGCGACTTTTAAGAAACATCTTGACTTTTCTAATTTATTATAATAATATTTCATTAATATGATAAAAAATCCTTTAATTTTTGCATTCATTCTTCTTCTTATTTGTTCTACAAACCTCTTTTCAGAAAACATAGATGACTATCTATCACGAAGAATTAGAGAGGATCTATCCTCTCCCTTCATGGACAAAACGATGAATGGCTTCACTGAGATTGGTTCCCGCAAGATTGCTCCTTTCGTTTTGCTTGGTCTGTACACCCTGGGGGATGAACAGTTACAGGAGTCTACAAAACTCTCTACGGTTTCAATTGCAGGTGGAATTCTTGCTTGCGCACTTCTCAAACTTTCAACCAACAGAGAACGACCATATGGAGACGACTCAAGAGTGAACTCATCTTTTCCCTCAGGACATGCAACTGGAGCTTTCGCTTTTACGTATGTTATGGGAAAGAAATACCCCAGGGCATCTATACCTTTGTACTTCACTGCTACAACCATTGCATTTTCCAGGGTTTATCTTGGGAAACACTATCTCTCTGATGTTATCGTAGGAAGCATTCTTGGAATTGCTGCAGGATGGATTGTGATGAAAAACGAAGAAACCATATTAAAAATAGAGTTTTAGTAATGAAGAATAACTGTGAAAAATTCCTGAAGAGTATCGAAGATACAAAGTGGGTTATACAAAACCTCCATAAGATAAAAGAAAAATACAAGAGTCAATTCATAGCTATTCTTGACTGTAAAGTCATTGCCCACCATAAAGAAATAGAAGAACTTATGAAGATTGTCGAGTCAGAATTCCCTGAAGATGTAGAATATATTACAACGGAGTTTATCGGTTCAAAGGAGATAAAGGTTATCCTGTGATTATTAGTGGATACTTTCATCAAGACAATACTCCTTTTGTCGACATACTGCTCGAAATACCAGATCTTAACATAAAAAGGAAGGTATCGTTTCTTATAGATACTGGATCTCCCATAACAATTCTAAGCGAAAGGGATGCGCGGAAGTTAAAAATAGACTATAATAAACTAAAACCTGCAAACGGTAGTATTATGGGCCTGGGTGGTTTTGCAGAGACATATATACTAAAGAAGGTTATTCTTCATTTCTTCACAAGAACAAGGATGATTGATATAACTCTTAAAAAACTTCTTGCATACAAGAATGTCTCTGATGATAAAGATATTATTAACCAGATTCCGAGCTTACTTGGCCGGGATGCCCTAAGAGAATTCACCCTTATCTATAATGAGAAAAATGGTACTATTTCACTCAAAAGATAGCTTAACCACAGAGAATACACTATTAGACATAAGACTTAAGACATTAGACCAACGACTAAAAAAACAAGAAAATGGGACTTTTCAGAGAACGAAATTACGAAAATAGGAAAATACGAAAATCAAAAAGGAGTCTGTCAGTATGAATTTCCCAATTTCTAACCCTTCGGTCCCGAGCTCAGGGTCGAGGGATTTCTTAATTTCAGGTTTGCCAATCCACCGTCCGCTTTCTGAGTCTTATGTCTCAGGTCTCATGTCTTATGTCTCAATGTGATAACTGGAGGAAGAATGGATATTGAAAAGATTAGAAAAGAATTTAAAATATTAAATAAGGGTGTAATATACTTTGACAGTGCTGCAACATCATTAACACCAGATAGTGTCATAAAATCCATAGAGGGTTACTACTATGACTATAATGCAAATATAGAGAGGGGGATATATTCGTTTTCTCAAGATGCATCAAGAGAATATGAATTAGCCCATAGTAAAGTTGCAGACTTTCTCGGTGTTAGCGAAAAGGAAGTAGTTTTCACTAAAAACTGCACATATGGTATTAATCTTGTTGCAAACTCTTGTAGGTGGGAAAAAGGAGATAAAATTGTTACCACTCTGCTTGAACACCATTCGAACTATCTTCCCTGGTTGCGTTTAAGAGAAAGGTATGGAGTAGAAGTTATAGGAATAGAACCATCAAAAGATGGATTTTTTAAATTACAGGATTTTGACGATGCAATTGATTCAAACACGAAACTTGTTGCCATAACACATGTTTCGAATTGTCTTGGCACCATTGTTCCCATCAAGGAGATAGGTGAAATTGTACATAAGAAAAAGGCTCTATTTCTTGTAGATGGTGCTCAATCTGCCCCACATTTTGCAATAGATTTGAAAGATCTCAACTGTGATTTTTTTTCCTGTTCAGGTCATAAGATGCTTGGGCCCACAGGAACAGGAATCCTCTATATAAAAAACAACCTAATGGATAAAATTGAACCTTTCGAAGTTGGCGGTGGAATGATAGAAAGTGTCGAAATAGACAAATATTCTCTGGCTGAGGGATGGAAGAAATTCGAAGCAGGAACTCCCAACATTGCAGGTGGTATTGGTTTAGGAGCTGCAGTGGAATATCTCAAAAATATCGGCATGGAAAATATAGAGAATTACGAAAGAAACCTTACTGACAGATTATTGGAAGGACTAAAACAGGTTAACAAAGTAACTATCTTTGGTCCGAGCGATGTGGAAAAGAGAACAGGTGTTATACCATTTAAGGTTTCTGACATGACACCACATGAGGTCGCATTCACCCTTGATGAAGTTGCAAATATCGCAGTCCGTTCCGGTTTTCACTGCTGTCAACCCTTGCTAAACTCTATTCTACATGAACCTGAGGGAACAGCAAGGGCTTCGCTATATTTCTATAACACAGAGGAAGAAGTGGATATATTCCTGGAAACCTTGAATGACATCCTAAAATAAAAGAACAGACTAAAATGATAAAGCGTATAAAAATTAATGGAGAAGAGATTAATCTCACAATAAAAGAGCTATGTCACAAAGAGGGTTATGGTAATTATAAACTTACCATTGAAAAAAAGGTAAAGTTTAACCTCGAAGAAATGTCCAAGAGACTTAAAAAAGATTTTGAGATAGACAAAGTCCACAAACTTTTTGTAATTATCAAAAAACCACCACTCTCTATTTCGATAGCGATGCACGGAAGAATTATGATAGAAAAGGTTGTTCCAGACAGCCCTGAAAGGGCACTTGAAATTGCGGAAGACGTTCTAAAAACCATCCCAGGTTATGAAGGTATCGTAAAGCAAAATTAGCCAGGATAGGTTTTCCAGCAGAGACATTGAGATGTAGAGAAAAAGAAATACTACAACCTCAGAAAAACGCAAATAGAAAACAATACTAACAGAAAATTGGGGGTTCTTCATACATAATGAAAAGAAATATATTGTTTCTTATTACTATCGTAATCATTCTCCTCATTCTCCTCTTCTGGTTAAAGAAAACCCCTATACGACCAGTTGAAGAAACGTTCATTAACTTTGATACATTTGTAAGGCTGAAGTTTTATCCTGAAAAGGGAATGGATACAGAAAGGATTGTTGAAAGAGTGAGTCAAGAACTTGACAGAATTGATAGTCTCTATGGGTACAGAGAATGTAGTTTCACAAATGTAATAAAGATGAATAAAGATGGTATGAAAATTACTGAAGAAGAGCTGTTTATTCTCGAAAAAAGTAATTATGTGTCAGAGATAACTGAGGGATCGTTCGATATAACAATTGGGTTTCTTGAAGAGATATGGGGTTTTAGAGAAGGTGACCCTCACCTTCCAGAAAAGGAAGAAATAAATGGTGCACTTTCAAGTATCGGGAACGAATATATTATTCTCACTGATAGCACGGTTTCACTTAAGAAAGACAAAATGATTATTGATCTCGGTGGAATTTCAAAAGGGTATGCTGTAGATAGAGCAGTAGAAATATTAAAGGAGGAGGGAATCAAAGCAGGTATTGTGGATGCTGGTGGTGACCTCAAGGTATTTGGAAAGAAACCTGATAAAAAAAAGTGGGTAATAGGAATACGCGACCCCGAAAGAAACGGAACAATTATAAGAAAGTTTCTTATTGATGAAGGAGCAGTCGCAACTTCAGGAAACTATGAACGGTATTTTATCGAAGGTGGCATACGATACCATCATATACTGAACCCCAAAACAGGATATCCAGCAGACAATTGCATAAGTGTGACCATCTTGGCAAAAGAGGCAATACTGTCGGATGCGCTTTCAACAGGAATATTTGTCATGGGACCAGAAAGAGGAATGGCTCTAATCGAGAAACTTACAGATGTGGAAGCAATTATAATGTATAAGGAGAAAGGACACCTTAAGATTATTACGTCAAAAGGAGTTAAACTAAAATGAAAGAAGCATTATATTATGAGAAAATGAAGGACAACAAGACCCGATGCAACCTCTGCTTCCACAAATGTCTTCTGACTCCAGGAAAGACTGGACTCTGCTTTGGAAGAAAGAATATTGATGGAAAGCTCTATGCAATAAATTACGGAAAAACCACATCACTATGCATGGATCCTATTGAAAAAAAACCTCTCTATCATTTTTTCCCAGGTATAGAAATACTTTCTATAGCGCCCAATGGTTGCAACCTGCTCTGTCCTTTCTGCCAAAATGCTGAAATATCTCAGGCGGAAATACCCACAAGAGAAATTACTTCTGATGATTTGGTTTCTCACTGCAAGAAGCACAATTCAGTAGGCGTTGCATACACGTACACAGAGCCGCTTATATGGTTCGAGTTTTTACTTGATGCAGGTACCGCAATAAGAAATAATGGACTTAAAAATGTCCTTGTAACAAACGGAATAATCGAAGAAGAGCCTTTGAAACAGCTTCTTCCATTGATAGATGCATTTAATATTGACCTTAAGTCTATCAGGGAAGATTTCTACAGAAAGATCGTAAAGGGAGACCTGTCCTCCGTTCAAAGAACAATAAGAATGGCACACAAAACAAGTCATATCGAACTAACAAACCTTCTCATAACCGATATAAACGACAGCGATAAAGATATAGAAGAATTGGTGGATTGGGTCTACAACCTTGACCCATCCATTCCACTCCATTTTTCAAGATACTTCCCACATTACAAAATGAATAATCCTCCGACACCACAGGAAAGACTTGAATTTGCTTATAGAAAAGCAAAGGAGAAACTTGATTATGTATATGTAGGAAATATCAACATTCCAGATACACACAACACTTACTGTCCTAAATGTGGGAACCTACTTATAGAAAGAAATGGACATTATGGAGCAGTCGTCGTAGGTTTGGATGGGAAAAAATGCAATAGTTGTGGAAAAGAAATAAATATTTTTCTGTGAGTGAAACACAGAGATTGCTTTGCAAAAGACAAGTAAGGTGTTAACCTGTCTCAAGATGTATCGAGAGAGGGACAAACCTATGCTAAAGGTTCAGCAGGCAGGCGTGTTAATATAATAAAAAAAATGCAGAAAAAGTACAGTTTGTTTCTCCGTCCTGCTGATATCTTTTTTGTCATTATCTTAATCACTATCTCTATAGGGGGATTTATTCATAAAAATAGTGCTACCCAGGAGGGAAAAATATATACCATCGAAGTCAATAGAAAAACCATTCACAAGCGTTCTCTTCTAACTGATACAGTCATAACGGTTCAAGGAAAAACAGGAGACATACTGGTCAGGACAAAAAATGGGGTGATCTGTGTTTCTGAATCCAGCTGTCCACACAAGATATGTGTAAAAACTGGGTGGATAAAAAGACCCGGTGAATCCACTATCTGTGTTCCAAATAGGTTAGTTGTTAGAATAGAAGGCAAAAAAAGAGAAATCGTTGATGCAATTACAGAGTAGAAGGATTGCTGAGATTGCCATTTTTAGTGCATCTGCAGTGGTTGTCTACGTGTTTGAAACATTCATACCAAAACCTTTCCCCTGGATGAGGTTTGGGTTTGCGAATATCATCATCCTTATCAGTCTTTACCTACTCGGCTTCAGAATCTCTATTCTTGTTGTTATTCTGAAATCAGTTTTAGGGGGGATGATTGTTGGGAACCTCTTTACACCCACATTTATCTTCTCTATCTCAGGAGGTATTATTAGTCTTATTACGATGGCTCTTATTTTAGCTGCCGTTCCCAGGTTCTTTTCTCCCCTTGGTATTTCCATCTGGGGAGCACTTGCACATAATCTGACTCAACTTCTTGTTGCATCACTTGTTTTTATAGGTAGGTTCGAAGTTCTTCACCTTTTTCCCTTCTTTATTATTCTTTCTGTTATAACAGGCTCAATAACTGGAATTATATCTCTTATTGTATTAAGGAGGATACCTAAAAAAATCAAAGCAAATATCAAAGTGAAAATTTAGCAATGTCGCAGAGGTTTGTTTTGGTTACCCATTCACTCCGCCAAGTCTTTTTTGCCACAGATTTCACAGATAACCACAGATAAATATTCTATCATAATTACTCATCTTCACCACCAAGTCATTTTCTTGCTGGTTACTGGTTTTTTTCGTCATTCTGGTTTCGGATTTCGTCATTCCCTGGCTGATTTCTGTCCTTACTGCCTTCTCCTCACTACTTACTCCCTACTATCTTTCCCTGCGGTCTACCGTCAGTGGTCTTCGGTCGTAAAACTAGCATCAAGCATCCAGGATCTAGTATTAAATTTATCTTCCATCTTACATCCCTTACTGTCATTCGTTATACAATCTTACATTACTTATTTCATGTACGCAGGCTAAAGCCTGCGGCTACCTACTCCTTACTACTTACTCCATACTCCTTACTCCTTGCTTTCTTCTGTAACTTACTTCTCTTCCTTCCGGGAAATAACACTATATCCTTTACCCTGTGCTACCACCCTCTCCACTTCCCTGTATGAATATAATAGTACTCCAGAACCATTAAACGGTTGGATTGTCTCATGTGAATTACCTTCTATGGCAACAGCACCAAGTATCCAGACATCCCCGTTAAATTGAATGCCCGATTGTGAATAGATCAAACCTCTTGCAGTAAACTGTCCATTTTGAACAATCTTCCCTGTCACCCACAAGATACCTGAGAGATTTGTGGATCCGGAAAGATACAGGTCTCCTTCACACTTATAGAATCCTTCATAATTACCATCATCAATAGTATCAGAATCAAGAGACTGCCATGGATATATGATCTCAAGCTCTTCCCAGCTTAATGTTCCAAGCATTTGATAAAGGTTATAGAAATCAGCGACTGACGGATCCTCTGTCCAATCAGGATTTCCTCTCACATCTGAGAGGTCATTTAGAATTATTTTACGCCCAGGTGCGGAAATACCGGGGAGACAATCAACCTCCGAGCATTTGGAGTCACCAGTGTTCTTTACATAATCATTTGCTACATCTCCATGCGGTTGGCCATCAGGTCTGTAAACATGCCAAACAGGGCTATTGGTGGTGGAAAAACATTCATAGGGATTAATTTCAGCATCTATTCCATGGGGTGTTGTAAAAAGATGGTTATGTCCACAACACACAAACTTCCCTGTTATCTCAACATTACAATTACATGATAGTGCTGCTGCGGTATTCAAGCTTGGTGACCTCCTTACAACCTCCGCTCTTACTTTCCTTCTTGCATTCATTGCAATTCCTACTGATTCTATAACCTCTATAGGTGAGAAAGGTCCATTGTAGGTTGTTGGATCATGCGATTCCTCACTCATATTCTCCCAGTTGTAATAGAGAATCTCATTTGAAACATTTGGATTTATCTTGTGATGGATAATAAGTGAATTATGAGGGTCAAGATTTTCTGTTGTATAATTTAGTATTTGACTATCAGGTAAATTAGTCTGAACACTGCTTCTATAGTATACTGGTGGGTTGTCCGCAGGTGGATTAGAAGAAAGAAGAACATAGGTTGTCCATGAAGGGTCATATGGTCGATTTGGGTCTTCGATACAGAGGGAGTCGGACGAATTTAAGGACAGTCTTCTAATTGATTCTGAAATCCCCGCTTCTGCATAAACAAGGGAACGGATATGCCCGACCTTATTGATAATAATCTGCTCTTCATTCATTGAGACCATCATAATGGCTGTGCCTAAGAGTGTTAGCATAAGAAGAACTATCAGCGCAATAACCAGTGCAATCCCTTTTCTTTCCATAAACATCATCTACTTCCGTGTCAAATAGGTTTCCATCTTCAAAGTCCTTGTCCTCTGATGTTCTTCCCAAGAAATTAAGATCTGGACCCTTGCTATTCCTTGCATCGGGTTATTATGATAAACCCAAAACCATCTTGAGTATCCCTGAGGGAGACCTTCACTTGCATTATATTGAACACCATCGTGAAATGAGTTAATTACTGTCGCATAACCCAAACCTTCAAACAATTCCATCTCTTCATGAAGATATTCTACTCCTCTTGACCTCATATCATCTTTAGCAATGGATCTACTTGAAATGCTCAAGAACGCTGCAAGGGATAGTAAACCTATCGCAAGGACCACCATAGAAACAAGAAATTCTACAAGAGTGAATCCTTTTCTCATATAATCTCTACTCACTTTCATTATAATGAATTATACTGCAATTTTTGTACCACAAGCAATATTCCATAATTATACCTTATTTTTGATACAGATCATCTTCTTTTTATCGTTTAGTTCGTTAATATCGTTAACTAAAATGCATTTAATTCCAGCAAGAAATGGTAACTTCCAGTCTATATCTTTTTACCATTAACCAATGACAAAAGACTATTAACTTCATATTTATGACTTGTTCTCTTGCGTATCCTCATCCTTCATCCTTTAACCTTTACCTCGTTAGAAAATTCATTTTCTAACGGGGTTTATCCTTAACTTCTTTAGTTAGAGGTAGCTCAACCTCCACTTTTGTTCCTTTTCTTTTACTTTTAATCTCGACTTTACCACCATGGAGAGTAATAACCTTATAGACAATGCTTAATCCGAGTCCTGCACCACTTGCTTTTGTAGAGTAGAAAGGTGTGAAAACCTCTCTCTTTATTTTTGCAGGAATACCCATCCCTTCATCCTGAAAAATGATTCTTACTGAATTCTTCTTTTCGTTTGAGCATGCTCGAATCGAAACAGTTCCGCCATCTACCATGGATTCATAGGCATTCTTTAATATGTTAGAAAACGCAGTTATTAGCAACTGTCTATCAGCAAAAATATTCGGTAAACCTTCCATATCTACCTTCAACTCAATATTTTCTGGGCGGTTCTCCATTAATTCAGAAACTACATCTTTTATTGATATGTATTCTTTCTCAAGCTCCTGTGGTTTTGCAAAGAAGAGAAACTTATTAACCACATTATTGAGTGCATCCACTTCCTTTTCAATCTTCCCCAGATATGGTTTTCTTCCCTCCTTTTTTATCGCAAGTTTTGTGAAACCGATAATGGTGCCAAGAGAGTTCTTAAACTCGTGCGCAATTCCTGCAGACATCTCTCCAAGCGATGCAAGGTGTTCCTTCAGTGAAATCTCTTTCTCCATTCTCAGGACCTTCTTTTTCTCTTCTGAGTACAATCTTCTTAATTCTCTAACTGTCTCGCTGAATGTTGCCACAACCTCATCCACACTTGAAACATTCTTTTCCCTTATCTCTCTTGCCATCTCCCCCATTCTTCTAAAAGGACTTAACACAAATACAATAAAGTACGCTCCGAGAATGAAGGCTATAAAAGTGCCAAAGAACTTAATATAAGAGTTTATTCTCAAGAATCTCAGGAGAAAGGGGATTTCTTCCCTTGGTGAAAAGATCGCAACTTTGAGTGAATCCCCATCCTCAGAAAGATAAACAGACCAGTATGATGCAACAATTGAACCAGGTTTACGTTCAATCCTTAGAAAGGATCCCTCAATCCCTTCCGGGATATTTATTATTTCACCATACGGCGATGTATCAAATATAGAATTTCCATCCCTATCAAGGACAGCAACCCTTCTTACAGAGGGGTTTTCAGTAAAACCAGGAAGACTCTTCCTTATTTCCTCTTGAGGACGTGACAAAAGCCTTGTAATCGTTTCATGAATGATACTGAATTCCGCCTTCTTAGAAAAAAACCATTTGTATTCCATCTTTCGTATAAATGAAAGAGATACAATCTCTGTGAACCCAAAAAATACAAGTAGCAAAAGGACAAAATAAACAATTTGCTTCTCGTAAGAAATCCTGAATAAGTGTTTAACATTCATTTTCTTAAGTTGCTGTCATTGCGAAGGGCTTTAGCCCTGTGGCAATCTCATAATTCATCATATAAATCCCTCCATTCCGGATTCATACTATTAATTAAGTCTATCTTCTTCTGTCTTGAGCCAACCTTAATCTGCTTTTCCCTTGCAATTGCATTGTTTATACTATCAAACACTTCAAAATAAACTAACTTAAATAAGTCATATTTCTTTGTAAATCCAGGCACTAATTTTCCCTTATGTTCGTAAGTCCTCCTTTTTAAGTTATTTGTAACACCTGTATAAAACGTTGTATCCCACTTATTGGTCATTATATAGAGGCAATATTGTTTAGACACTATTAAGTTCCTTGCGATTGCTTCAGTAGAAATATGAAAGGACACTCGCAATGACTCTTCTTTGACTCAATTACCCAATAACTCAATGATATAATAACTCAGTTTTTCAGTCTCCCATATCACGTAGGTGTTTCCGATACACACCGATCACAAAAGGATCTGTTTCAAAGAGCTTCTTGTTCCTGAGAAGGTCGTTTATGTCTTGATCGTCCAATCGACTTAAGGCCTCAACTGTTCTCGCCCTTAAACCCCTCTTTCTACTGTCAAGATAGGGTATAAGTACCTGCTTTATCTTTAATACTGCACTTCTCTGAATGATAGAATCCACATCCTGGCCAATCCTTCCCATAGCAGAGATGATATGGAATATCATGCCTTCGTCCTTAATCTCTTCAATCACATTTAGTAGTGGCTCTAAAGCAGAATCGCCTATTGCAACAATACTGTTCTCACATGCAAGCCTGACCGTAAAGTAAGGGTCTTTCAATGACTCCACCAATGGAGTAATTGCCTCTCTACTCTTGATCCTTCCCAGTGCCCTTGCGGATGTAATCCTCACCCTTTCCTTTTCATCTTTCAGATATGGAATAATAACATTTAATGCTTCTTTATTCCCTATTTCACCAAGTGCACTTATAATTGTATTTCTCAATCTCCAGCTCTTTTTCTCACCTAGTGCATCTATAAGAAAATCGATACTTTTATCAGATTTTATCTTTCCAAGAAGCCAGATAGTATTTCCCCTTTTTAGTCTACTTTCATCATCAATGAGCTTGAGGAGATACGGTTCTATTGAATCCGGATATGCCTTGCCAAGTTCTTCAATTGCTCTTAGTTCAAGACCAGATTTCGTTTCCATTTTATTCTCGATCACATATGTGATTGCTCCCATCCCTATTTTTTCCAACCTCTCTCGTGCATTCCTAACCCTTGTTTTATTCTCTGCAACCTCCCACAGGGAAGCAATCTCGAAAACCTTATCAACAGGTGAATCAGCTCCAAGTGTATCTTTCTGTGTATACTCCTCCTTTTCAGGTTTTTCCCCGCTTTCCACATCCATTCCGATACCGTAATCCCCATCTGACCAGATGGATTCATCCTCTCCTGCTCTCGATTTAGGGTATTTATCCTCGCCCCCGATGTCAATGAAAGCTCCAAAACCACCAAATCCCCTGGCTGTATTCGCACTTCCTTCGCCCAACTTTTCACTTGATGCATATAAATCATTACCCTCACAGTCGATGAAAATGCCACACGAATTAGTCAATCCTACACCCTGACCACCGCTTGTTACATACGAATCATTCCCTTTTTTGTCTATAAGAAGACCCACAGCAAGGTCATGACCTTCTCCCTGCGATGGACCGAAACGGGAAAAATAATGGTCATTCCCTTTCTCATCAAGAAGAATACCAACTGAAAGATGGATACCTGTTCCCTGGGCATACTGGCAGGCGTTGTAGTAATCATTCCCTCCTCTGTCAAGGAGCATTCCGAGTGAATACCAGTAACTTGCTCCCTGTGCGAATACCTCGGCATTATAGAAATCATTTCCCTCGGTGTCGTATAAAAATCCTATACCACCACCAGCATCGGGTCTAAATCCCATACCAAAACCCTGGGCAAATGAACGATAATCGTGTGGAAGAAGAGGATGATGAATATACCTGCCACCAGCTGCGTATATGTCATTCCCTCCTTTATTTATCAAAATACCGTATCCAAATATTGAACCAAAACCCTGAGTAAAGTCAAATCCTCGAAAAAAATCATCTCCTTCGCCATCATAGAGAATTCCCTGACCAATAAAACCTGCCCCTTCACTGAAGTATCCTGATTCATATAAATCATTTCCTTCATTATCAATTATTATACCCGTTCCAAATAGACCCGCAGCTACACTATTGTGATGCCCCCTGTAAACATCATTACCTTTAAGGTCAACAAGTATTCCACAGCCAAAGAGACCACTGCCTATATTACACACCTTTCTGGAAGCATAGATATCATCACCAGAAAGATCTATAAGAACTGAAAAGGGATTGTACAGTTTATATATACCGGATGCAAACCGTCCAGAGTAAAGGTCATCTCCACCTAGGTCTATAATCAAAGCATAATCCTCTGAATATATATCGGTACCATATCCTCCAATACAAATTCTTCCGTATGCTGTCATTGTATCCAAAAGTACACCTTCTTTTACTTTATTCTCATCAATGTTTTTAAGTATTTCAAGAGCCTCTTCAACTCCTTTCTGGACAATTACAGAAGAGATGAGTAGTGCATTTCTATCGATTTTTTTGATATATTTAAGCAGTGTATCTGATTCAAGAGATGTCGTATCAAACGGTAAATCGAGCTCTTTGTAAAGAACCCCCTTAAGACTATCAGCTTCAAGTGAATCATACTCGTCACTCCAGATAACGGGTGCATTTACAAGTAAACGCTCCATTTCCTGATATGTAAGTCCAATAATCGATTTCTTTAGAAATGGTTCTGCTGCATTAAAAGAAGACAAAATAACAGAGATTGCCTTATTCAAAACCGAAGGAAGTCTCTCTGATGTAAAACTAATATTCTTTTTCGAACGATTTTTCTGTAAATCCCTTAAAGAAATAGGTGCATCAATAAGAAAGGATGTATGAAAAAGAAGTTCCGAGAGAGAAAACTGATCAATAGAGTCACAGAAATTACCTTCCTGTTCAATAAAATCTGGGACATCAAGTGGACTATCCATCAATCTTGTTACCACTTTTAGTCTGAAAGTATCATCAGTTACCCACTTTTTGTCAAATTTTAGTTCATCCAGTGTAAGGTTATAACTTCCAAGTCCTTCTTTAAGATAGCCCAACTCCTTTTCCCCTATTCCACCTGCAACAAGGGTGAAGATGTTTGAAAAAGAAAAAAAGAGTATAAAAAGAAAAAAAGGAAGGTAATTATGTCTTCTTAAGCATCCGATTCTTTCCATTAATCCTCCAGTTGACGTTTCATTGACTCAATATAAACGATTTATCTTACTATGTCAACAAAAATCAAATATGTCTAAAATCCATTCCTGAAATAGTTGTGGTATTTGCACCAATATCTAAAATCTCTTGTCTTATTTATCTTGACAAAATCTCGCCTGCTTGTTATCATAATAAAACAACTGACAAGGAGGTGATGTAGTAAAAGTATTTCACAAAAATAACAGATTGTCTTCTTTCTGGCATAGTAATTGCATAAAACCAGCATTTCTATATGAACTGCAAAATGCGAAAAGTGCCGCAAAATGCGAGAAAAAAGGATAAATTATGCTGTCAAACAAAAGCTAAGTTCATATTTCTTTAACCTTATAGTTATTTGAGGTCATGGCATAGAATTTGCATTATAATATTGATGCAATGACCGGGTTCAGGAGTGAAAAATAATGAAAAGAAAAGGATTTACCTTAATTGAATTGATGGTTGTTATTGTTGTTGTTGGTATCATTGTAGGTGTAGCAATCCCATCCTTTCGTCTAATTTATACAAGAAATACAATAAGTCAAGGAAAGGCCCTGATACAGGATGTTATCATAAAAGCAAAATCCTACGCTGCAACAGGCACAAATGACTGGCGGGTCGAATTCCAGGTAGTTGGTGGAGAACACTCTGTCTCTTTAGGTCCAATTGGTGGTGCTATCACAAAGGTTGATACGCTTCCAGGCGGTTGCACATTTTCAAATCCAGGAATTGCTCTTACTTTCGAGTTCTACAGAAATGGAACAGCCAGTAGTAGTGCTGAAGATACATTCTCAATAAGAAGAGGAAACAGGAAAATCTTATTTACGCTTATCAAACAGATTGGTGAGGTGAAAATAAAATGACTAAGAATAGAAAAGGGTTTACCCTCGTGGAGGTTATAGTCTCGATGGTTATTTTTACCATTGGCGTTCTTTCGGTTGCAGCCCTTGGAGCTCTCAATTATATGTATCTCAATGCAAACCAGGCAAAAGCAAAACTTCATATCCGTAATGAGTCAACAATGGATGATACACAAAGTTGGTTCAGAGAACCATCTACAACTCCTGGTCTGACACGATTTGAAGATGTCTGGAATGCTGGATTCAGTAGTGGTGATACATTAAGAATCTTTACAACTGGTAATATGGAAACAGTTGTACTGTTTGATTCTACGGCGGGTGATGCTGCAAATTCAAGTGATGCAAAAATCTATATTTGGATTGCTTCATCAGGACAATCAGGACCAAGAACTTATGCTGACACTCTGAACTTCTGTATAAGTAATTATGCAATAGGCGGTGAATAAAATGAAAAAAGGTCTAACATTAATAGAAATGTTGGTTGCGATGACTATTACAATGATAATTCTTGCTATCACAATAACTCAGTTCATTATGCAGAGAGATCACATAAACATCCAGCAAACACAGCTAAAACTCGATAGGGAAACACGTTTAACCTTGGTTTTTGTTGGTCAAGAATTGAGGGAGATTGGGTTAGATCCCAAAAGAACACATTCTTTTGGAATAACTGCTGGTTACTCTGACACTCTCCGTTATCTTGTAGATAGAAACCTGAACGGTGTTGTCGATGCAGATGATATTGGGGAATTTAGTCTCAGTGGTAATTACCTTGTTTTCAATACTGCAGATTCCATACTGCTCAATGTTACAGGCTTGCAGTTTACATATTTTGATGAATCCGGTGACACCATTGTCGTTTTCCCAATTAATGAGGAGGTTACACCTGGTTTCTTTGATCCCACGGTAGCAAAGATTGAAGTAACATTGACCACTCAAATACAGGATTTACGAGGAAGAACAATGGGTCATTCAACTCAAATCTCACAATGTGAGAGGAAAAATAGATAAGATAAACAATCACCAGTGTGATTACACCCCAGCAGATATAAAATTATCTAACGGGGCAGGCAGATTACAAAAGTAGGTTACACAGATAAAAAAAGGAGTAAAAATGAAAAAAGGTATGGCTCTAATAACAGTTATATGGGTGATAGCAATTCTAACTGTCCTAACAACTGTTCTTGTTTACCTTACAACCAGTGATATTGCTTATACCTTCATTTTCAGCAAACAAAGGGTTGCACTTTCAGCAGCAGAATATGGAAAGAACGATGTTATTTCAAAAATCCCCAAACATGATCTTCTTGCAGCAATGACAGCCAATGATAGCATCTACATTAGCGGTGCTTATGATCCAGCATATAAATTCGATATTAGAAGTGTACAATCATATCTTATTTCTCCTATGCCTTTCCCTCAAGGAGTTTTAAAGTGGGGTACAGGGGGGAGATGGCTTCAAGTCTTCGATTTTAACACATCTGGAAGATATGCCTCGTCAAAAGGAAATATCGAAAGGGTTATAAATGTTGGTGCAGCCTATGAAAACCCTATGACGAGTCTACTTGGAGCTGGTCATACAATGTATTAATTAAAGGAGGTAAAAATGTTATTCCTAATTTTTTCGCTTATCTTCAATATTTCAACATCAGAAAATATTGTAGATAATCTAAAAGAGTCTCTCTTTTCCTCTTCAAATACTTCAATTAAAGTTACAAGAACACACACAAATCGACAAGGCGAGGAGATATTCAAAGAATATATTTACAAGGAAGGTGATAAGATAAGAATAGATGAAGATTTTGGGAAATCAACCATCACAACCTTTGTTTATGATGGAAAAACAGGCTACATTGAAGGAAAACCAATTTCAAAAACAGGAAGTATAGAAATAGTACGCTACGGATATGCATGTGGTTATCTTTTAGCAATTGACGAAATCTCTTCTTCACACCTTGGCACAAGGGCTGTTACACTCGCCACTGGCAGACAGGGTAACAGATTATACCTTGATTACAAAACTCAACTTCCTATACGGTATGAATTGAGGAATAAAATAGTTGAATTTAAGGACTATGAAGAGATTAATGGATTAGGGAAGATTCCATTTCTTATTGTAAAGAGTGGCAAAAAAGGAGGAGTGGCTGAGATAATAAGGATAACAGACGTGAATGAGAAGGTCTCTATCCCCGTGAATTTCTTCAGCGTTCCAAAACACCTGAAAATAGAAATTAGCAATTAAAGGGGGATAAAAATGAAATATTTAATTAAATTACTCCTTGCTTCCGTTTTCTTAATATGTACTGTCTCTTCATTCTTTGCAGATGACACAGAGTTTTTCAGGTACTATGTTACCCCAAATGTTTGGATCATCCTTGATACATCGGGAAGTATGACCTGGGATATGCAGGGTGATTGGACAGGGGGAGACGGTTCTGAAGGTTACGAAGGATGGGATACGGATGGAGATGGACTCCCGAATGATGCGCGCATGTATATGGTAAAGAATGCCCTTCACATGTTAGTCAGTGACCCTGAAATTGAAATACGATGGGGTCTTGCTTCATTCTATCAGGATGACTACTGGGGGTCGAGCGATGGAAAATATACCGAAAACATCTGGTGGCATAGCGCCACGCAGCCCCTTGCGTACCAGGCTTTTTTTCAAAGGGTACAGATGGCTGAAGGTGCACCTGCTCATATTAATGCAATATTGAAGTGGGTAGATAATGGCGGAACTCCTCCCAAGCAGGAATTCCGTGCGCAGGGTGGGACTCCCATTCCCGGTGCACTCAGAGGTGCACGATACGAATATCAATCAACTATACCACAAGATAATGCAAGGTGGTGTAGAGGCTACTATGTATTATTCCTGACAGATGGCGAACCGACTTATGGTATCAATCCTGATGGAACATGGGCTGGTAATGGATCTTTTGTTGATCCACTATGGCAGAGTCAGTGTGCGTCGGAAGCAGAATCTCTTATGAATACCTATATCCCTCCTCAAGGTGGTGACCCTGAGCAGGTTGTACCGATAAAGACATTCGTTGTAGGTGTCGGCTTGGAAGGTTCTACTACACTTGAGAATATGGCAATAGCTGGAGGAACTAACCATTACTATCCTGCAACATCTCCTGAAGAACTGCAAGCTATATTACAGACAATCGTGTCAGACATAATCAGCGAGGCAACATCATATTCTGGTGCAGAAGTGACAAGTATTCAGGAAGAATTCATTACACAAGGTTATGAAGCAAAGCTGTATCTATGCTCTTTCGTACCTTCTTATGCACCAATATGGGAAGGGCATATGAAATGTATAAAACTAGTTCCGGGAAGATGGGATATAGATTCAATTCCAGATTCTCTTGTCTACTGGGATGCAGGTGAAATCCTCAAAACTACACCGATAGGAAGCAGAAATATTTACACTGAGAAGAATGGTACTCTAATTGCATTTAGTTCTTCGAACATAACAGCAGCAGATTTGGATGTCGCAAACGATTCTATAAGGGATGCTGTTATAAATACTGTCTACTCAGGTTCTCCCACAGGAACAATGGGCCACTTTGGTGATATATTCCATTCAACACCACTCCGTATTTTTGGACCAAATTATTTCTACACAGATGATGAGTTCTATATGTACAGGGCATACCAGGACACAACAAGACAAGCAGCGATTTATGCAGGCGCAAATGACGGAATGTTACATTGTACCAACGATTCAACTGGAGCAGAGATGTGGGCTTATATTCCCAATGACCAACTTCCTAATCTCAAATATCTACTGACAGAGCACAAATATTACGAAGATGCCAATGTAATGGCAGCGGATGTGTGGTTCCCATCATCACCAACTGATACATTCAAGGATTGGACTGAGTGGAAAACTGTTCTATTCTTTGGTCAAAGACAAGGGGGCAGACACTACTCAGCTCTTGATGTAACAGATCCATTCAACATGGGGTTCTTCTATAATTTTGACACAATGTTTCTTGGTGAAACCTGGAGTGACCCGGTAGTATTTAAGATCCATAAAAATACATATGAGAAGACAGGTGATCGTTTCTTCGCATTCTTAGGTGGAGGATACTGGCCCGATTCCCTCTACGACATCTACGACCCCCCATTATCCCCAGTACAACCTCCTTATGGTAATGTAATAATCGCAAAGGATGTGTACAACTGTTGTACCAACAATCCACCGGTATACGGTACCGATTACTGGACTATACCTGCAGGTCCTGCTTACTCAGCAGATATGAAGTATCCATTTGCAGCTCAAGCATCTGTTGTTGATACAAACCTTGATTCTTATTTTGATAACCTCTACATTGGTGATATCGCTGGGCAGTTATGGAAGGTAATCCTGAATGGTCCTGACTCTGCATCCATACAGATTAATAACTGGGAAGCAGAGATTATCTTCAAAGCCCCAAAACCATTGAGTCAAGTACATGAAGAACTATGGCAACCTATATTCTTTCCTGTAACCTATTCGATGGATATGTACCACAGATGGTGGCTTTTCTTTGGCACGGGTGATAGAGCAATTGCATCCAAGGAGGATACTGAAAACAGATTCTATGCCATACTCGACAGTAACTACACAGATCCTCTTACTGAATCAGATCTGAAGCGTGTATCCAGTTTAGGTCCACTAACGGAGGCTGAAATTCAAGCAGGAACATACAGGGGCTGGTATTTCGTTTTTGAAGACTTCGACCATACAGATTCCATAGGAGTTAGAGATGGAGAGAAAGTAACATCCTTTGCCACTGTGCTCCTGGATACCCTTATCTTTACAACATTCCAGCCATGTGATAACTCCGACCCTTGTATGGAAGCATCTGGTGTTGCACGGCTTTACAAGACTTACTATAAATCAGGGGGATATGGAAGTACATCACCCTCTACAATTATAGGTGTAGGAATCCCTCAATCACCTCGCTTTTCGTTCGACATAAGTGGAGAGGGAATTCAAATAATAAATCTTCCAGGTGAAGTAATTGTTACACAAACACCAAACCTGGGAATAAGAAGGAAACTCTTATGGTGGGACGAAACAAAATAATTCTATTAATCTTATTAATTTTAGCAGGATGCAAGGGGACAGATAGTAATGCCCCCAGCATTCTAAAAGCCAGGTTCTTCAATGAACGATGCACTGTTGAAGAACCTGTGAAGGTCGATGCAACTATTGTATCCCGTATACCTGCAACTGCATCATACAGATGGTTTGTTAACGATGTGCTGGTTCCTGATGTTGATGATGCTTTCCTCCCCCCTGAACACTTCAATAAGAATGAGCTCATTACATGCCGGATAAGCGTAAAAGATACCCTCGGTCAGGAATCAACACCTTTCTTACTTGGACCAATAATGATATCAAACACACCACCGCGCATTAAATGGGCTGACTTTGCAATAATTGATAGTATCTATAAGGGAGTAGATTTATCCGTTGAATCTCAGTCTGAAGATGCAAATGATGATGAAGTCACAATCAGATACAAATGGTATGTGGACAATAAACTCGTAAGTAACAAACCTGTGCTTTCTGGACAGCTACTCGAAACAGGCAGGAATGTCAGGGTAGAACTTGTACCATTTGATGGTGATACGGTTGGAGACAGGTTTGAAATCACAAGACCTGTAGTTGTTCAGAATAATCCTCCAAAAATCATTGGAACCCCCACTCCTATCATAGAAGATACTACCGTTACCTGTAAGGTCAATGTGGAAGACCCGGATGGAGACAAACTCTCCTATTCAATCGAGAAAGGACCTTCTGGTATGACAATTGATAATACAGGTGAAATTAAGTGGGTTTTTTCTCAATCTATCACTGATACAACATTCAATATTGTTGTTAAGGTTACTGATTCCAGAGGAGCTGGTGAAGAGATTCGAATCCCTCTTAAGATAAGAAGGAATCCGATTCAATAACTGCTTTATTCCTCTTCTGTATCAAAAACCCCGCACTTTTTCAGAAAGTGCGGGGTTAAAATTTTACTCTAACCCATTGTAATGTTTATTATTCCTCTTTTATTGTCTTCTCACAAGAATGATAACACTTCGTGCCCCTGAAACTCATCTCTTTCTCAAGTTTGCAAGCCATTTTAACAAGCTTATAGCCTCCCTCTTCCAAAGCTGCATAAGTGAGTTTTATGGTTGCCGGTTTATCAAATTCGGGGCACATTATGTTTTTTGTTCTCACAATATCATCAGGCATCTAACCTCCTCATTATCTTTTCTTATCTATATAACAGAAGTAAAAAAAGGTCAAGGAAAAAAATCAGACTAATTAAGACTCAAAACATAAGACTTTAGTCAAGAGATAAAACTAATATATGAGAAATAAGGGTGTCATTGCGAACTATTCATCCTGCTCTCCTCCTGCAAAGCAATCTCGGTTTTCCTCTTCCAAATCGGTGGTCTACGGTCGTCGGTCCTCGGTCGGCTGTCTTCTTACATCTCCTATCATCTACTTTTCATTTTCGGGTCTTTAGTCTTAAGTCTAATGTCTTAGGTCTGAATTTGGCTTATATTTCCAATCTACTTAGGCTCCTTATTCCTGCAACAAGAGGTAGTACGGAAAATACAAGACTAATTAGAATAAATATGATTACATAAAAGATAAAATCATTAAAATGCAATGGACGAAGCTGAAATTGTGATGATATAAATCTCCTTGTTGGTATTGCAATAATAATGGTCGAAACAGCAATATAAAAAAGACTCAATATAGCAGTAAGAACACCACCACCACCCGCAGCAATCTTGCTTGGATTCGATTCTGTAAAATCAGGGAACAGTGCTCCGAATCCAATGGATATGGAAACGATTGTCAGTGTGTAAACCGTCGTTACACCAACACAAATCAGTGTGAAGAGAAATGTACTCTTTAAAAAGATATTAGAACAGATAATAATAAATTCAGCAAGCAACCAGTTTGGTATAAAACTTACAAGAAACTTCTCACTTAAGAATTCTCTTAATCTAATTGGAGAGGAAAGCAGAAATGCAATGGCTCTATTTTCGAGACTTATGGCAGGATAGACAAATCTTGTTGAGAGAGTTGCAACAATATATCCTGTAAACCCAAGATTTATAAATGCAATTATTGCAAGCCAGTAGGGAATGTTGAAATAGTATGGTGTCTTTTTTAAACTTATTATATATGTAAGCAATAAAACCAAAAAGATGAGAGCCTGTCCCCATTGTGAAGGAAGTCTTGTAAACATTCTTACATCTTTTACAATGAGGGATGAAACTCCATAAGGAATTCTGAGTTTTCGACAAAAACTAAAAAGAAGATTTGAAAACTCTCTCTTACTACCGGATGAGATATTCTCAAATGAGTTATTCCAACCTCTTCTATAAAGTCCCAACGCAACCCAGTATGAAAGCGTTACTGCTAAAAGAGCAGTAGTGAAAAGCAAGAGGATGAAACGATTCGATGAAGGAGAAAAGGGGTCGCTCAAGAATCTAACAAGATAATCTGATGGAAGTAAACTGTTATCAATCTTCAATTGCTCCACATAGGCATTTATCTCCTTGATATCAGCTGTGTAAGGTACGCGTAAAACTGTAGGCTTAGTTATAAAAAGAATAACAAGAAGAAAACAAATGAATAATATTATTATATACCTCAACCTTCTTCTTGTCATATTTCCCATTATGTTGACGAGTAAGATAATAGTTATTACACCAAGTGCAGAAGGAATGAGTATAAAAAGGAGTAAAGCAACCAGCGAAAATGGATAAAAAACTAAGGAGTATTTATGAGCAAATCCAAAAGCCCATACAAGGGGAATAGCAGCAATAATCGTTGCCCAGGAGCAATAAAAAGTGTTTTCAAAAAACTTTGACATAAATATCTTCTCAATTGGTATAGGCAATGACATAAGAAACTCAACCTCTTTTGATCTAAAAAAGGTTGAAAGTGCAGTGATAGCACTCGAAAGAAAAATTAACGTGAGAAAAATGAGGAAGGCTAAACTTATTATTCTCTTCTCAAGGATGGGTCCGATTATCTCAACGGTTCCAAGGTAATGAAAAATTTTATAGAATATTACCCCTCCACCTACAAGAAAAACAACTATTACAAAGATATAACTTGAAAGTCGAACAATATTCTGAGGTTTTAATACAAAGGTGGTTCTTAAGGCAGTTTTAATCTTAGTAATCAGTAAAACAAGCATAGATTAGTTAACCGTAAATTTATGCATACACCAGTGTTGCGGTTTTACAGTACTGCAGTTCTGCTGTATTGCCGTTTTCTAGCGAATTCGAGCCCAACGCTCAGTGACGGAAGGGGTCTGACCCCAATCCCAAAACAATCTCATACTCTCGTAATTAAGTCATTGGGTAATTATGTCATTCATTTGACATTTGAGCTTTTGACTTTGTCATTTTCCTTATATTTACTCTCAACGCTTTACGTTCTTCACCTTCCGCTGTCATCTGTCATCTGTCCTCTGACCTCTGTTCTAGTGTTCAGGTGTTACTTTATCCCATGCCCCGTTAGAAAAGAATTTTCTAATGGGGTTTAACCTTTATCCTTTTCCACAACCTCCATCTCTTCACCCTGCGCTTCTATGATTTGCTTAATAGCACAATATTCTCCACACATCGTGCAGACACGCTTGTCCCCTATTTCACTCGAATCCCTGTATCTTCTGGCTTTCTCACTGTCTATGCTGAGCTCTATTTGTTTCTCCCAGTCCAGTTTCTTTCTACTGTCAGCCATCTTTCTATCCCACTCCCTGTCCTTACCCCTTACAATATCAACTGCATGTGCAGCGATCTTTGAAGCAATAACGCCAAGTTTTACATCACTCGTATCTGGAAGTTTTAGATGCTCTGAAGGAGTTACATAACAAAGAAAATCTGCCCCATGGAGTGCTGCAAGTGCACCTCCAATTGCTCCAGATATATGGTCATATCCTGGAGCAATGTCTGTAACGATTGGACCAAGTACATAAAATGGTGCACCCTTACAGAGTTTCTTCTCGAGAAGGACATTCGCCTCTATTTCATTAATAGGTATATGTCCTGGTCCTTCAACTATAACCTGAACACCTACATCCCAAGCCCTCTGTGCAAGTTCACCAAGGTTTATCAACTCCTGAATCTGTCCTCTGTCAGTTGAATCATGGACTGCTCCTGGTCTCATCCCATCCCCAATGCTTATCGTGACATCATACTCTCTGAGCATACTCAGAATCTCATTATAGTATGTGTATAAAGGATTTTCCTTCCCATTCTTCTTCATCCATTTAACAAGAAATGCCCCACCTCGACTTACAATATCAAGAAGCCTTCCTTCCTTTTCCATACTATTAAGTGCGTTCAAGGTAATCCCTGAATGTATTGTCATAAAATCAACTCCGTCTTCCGCTTGTTCCTTAAGAACATCAAGGAAATCCTTGATGTTCATCTCATCAATGTTTTTCTTCTTTCTTGAGAGCTCAAAACCTACCTGATATATCGGTACTGTTCCCACCATCACAGAGGACCTATTAATAATCTCTCTTCTGACTTCTCTCAATTGGCTTCCAAGACTCAAATCCATAACAGAATCCGTTCCAAACTTTAGAGCGATCTCTAACTTTTCTATCTCTTCCTTAATATCCATATGATACGGGGAGGTACCAATATTAGCGTTTATCTTTACCCTTAAACCTTCTCCAATACCCTTAATATTCTTTAGGGAGGTATGTTTTTTGTTGAAAGGTATTACTATGGTTCCGTCAACAATACCTTTCATAATATACTGAGGAGAAAAACTCTCCTCTTTTGCAACAATCTTCATCTCATCAGTTATAAATCCCTGTTTTGCTTTTTCTTTAATTGTTTCCATTTCTATCACCTCTTTAATACGGCATTTAGATATAATTACTCACCATACTATTTTGTTCCAAATCTGTGTAATCTACCTGTAATCTGTGTAATCATTTATTACTGTTTTTCTTACCTTTTCTAAACTTTCTGAAGAGTTTTCTAACAGCAGTTGCAGGATTTTTCGCATCACTTACATAGCTTATGACTGCTGCGTAGTCAGCCCCCGCTGAAGACACATCACCAATATTTTCGTCGTCTATTCCGCCAATAGCTACAACAGGAATATTCACTCTTTTTCTCAACCTTTTTAGTTTTTCTACTCCTTGAATGATTTCGTTTGCTTTTGATTTTGTACTGAATATACTACCGTAAGCAATGTAATCAGCACCGTCTTTTTCTGCTTTCCTGGCTTCACGAATCGAGTGCGTAGAAACACCTATTATAAACGAGTATCCTGTGAGTTTCCTTGCGTGAACAAGAGGCATATCATCCTGCCCAATGTGAACACCATCCGCAGCCAATGCCAAAGCGATATCGACTCTGTTATTAACTATAAATGGTATCCCATTTTTTGCTGTGATATTCCTAATGACCCTACCAAGCTTTATCAGCTCAGATGCAGGAAGGTTTTTACTCCTCAACTGCACAGCAGAAACCGGTGCCTCAACTATGGACTTTACAATACTCAGTATCTCACTTTTCTTTCTATCTGGAAGAACTACATAGATACCATTCTTTCTTAACCCTTTTTTTGTATAGAGTAATTTCTGAACATCTTTTTCAATGGAATAAAGATCAAATCTCATGTTCTTTATCTGCCGAGCCTTTTTAATTGAAAACAGCTTAGAGAACTCTTCCAGAGACCTCACTGACTCTTCTACTCGTTTTAAATTGCGTGTGACGACCTCAAAAAGATTCTCTCTTTTGTCCTCAAATCGTGATGGAGTTCTCCCAACATCACCTTCTGCATCCCTTTCAATAGTTGTTGCATCAATCACTTCTTTAGAAAATATTTCCCTTAATCTATGCCTTTCTTTCTTTATCCTTAAAGTAAGTCTTTTATTGTTGTAAGCAAAACGCACAACATCCTCAAGAACACGAAGCCCTTCGCACGTCCTATTTAGATTTGCGTCAATAATTCTCATAACACCTTTCTCTTTCATTTTATCCTTTTCTTCTATCTTCTGCCTTCTGTCCTTCTCACCGCAGAGTCATCGACACTGAGTAATTTTTTGTTATCATACATGCTCAGAGCGAAGTGAACGCAGAGAAAAAAATATTAGGTAATCCCAATAACTCCAACATCATTTCTTGTTATCTACTGTTTACTGTTTTATCGTCATTCTGATTTCTGGTTTCGTCATTTCTATACTTACCTTCTTCTATTGCTGCTTTATCCTTATGCTTCCATCGTCCATCGTCCATCGTCCGTCTTCTGTCTTCTGTGGCTAAATTCTCAACCAAAAACAAAGGGTTAAGCCAGTGCCTAACCCATTATCATGGTTCCCTTCGCTGGAATTACCCAACAGGTTCAAGGGGTCATCCCTTACGGGATTTCTCAGCACTACGCTCCCCCACCTTCGCCATAAATAAAGAACCAATATTAAGATAATACTATAATCCCCTCTTGTCAAGAGAAAAAACAACTGTTAAGAAGTTTGTTCGAAAAATCTTGACTTTCCCCTATTTCCCTGATATTAAGAATCAACGCCAGCAAAAACGATTACGAAAGAAATAAAACCAGCATTGAAGAAATTTGGGCAGATGATATAAATAAAGACATCCTATAAAGATCAGGATGTCTGATTTTAGTGATTACAAAAACAGATTACACAGATTGAGGATAAAATTATTGTTGAGATTAAGGCAGTAACTGGCAATATGCCGGATGTTTTTAAATATCAGGGGCTTTCTTATTTAAAGGCATCATCTCTAAAGGTTGGTTTGTTAGTCAATTTTGGCAACAAGATTGTCAGGTATAATGAATATTATACCAGGAGGTATCCATTATGAAAAACTTAAAACCATTAGTTTTTCTATTTGTACTATTTTTGATACTATCAGATGCTGAGATTGTAAGAGCTGAAAATAACTTCCTTCTATCTAAACAAAAAGCAGGACTTATAGAAATTGGTATGACTGTTGATAACCTCTATTCCAGGCATAAACGAAAATCAACGAAACTTGTCGATCTCTATATTGAAGGTATGTTTTCCCCTGCACTCGAAATCTACTTAAATGGAAAAGAAGAGGAAACTAAGTACTCTCTCATTGCCGAAATTGGCTGGGGTTCTTCATCAAACACCAATGATGGTTTCATTGTTTCGAGGATACAGGTCTATGATGAAGTTCTCAAGACAGAAAAAGGAATAGGTGTTGGTTCATCGCTTGGGGAACTCAGAAACCATTACAAAGTGAACTGGATAGATTTTGGTGAGGGAGGTTTTATTGCAAGAATTAACGAGCTTGACATGTCCTTTATACTTTTTCTTATTGATATCCCTGAAGAATGGCATATGACAAGGGACCAGGATATAATTCCCGATAGTGTGAAGATTATATCAATTCTTGTAAATTAGGAGAATGTATTAACGCTCTAATGCGTTATGGAATGAAAGAATGGGATAAGCCAGTCATTTATGAGGAAATGTATCCTTCCAATGAGAAGGGATATTCGAGCCATCACTGTATATCCAAAGGACGCGCCAAATGCAACCATTATGAAGACTATTCCCACCTTTGCTGTTTTACCAATAAAACCTTTATGCTCCTTGGAAAAGTAGAAATAGACAATGGTTGTTACAGTACCAACAATTATTATCAGATTGTTCAAAGGATGGTTCCAGAGGTTTGTAACAGGATTGTTGAATGTGACAGAGGATCCTACAAGGGGAAGGAAAGTGTTCTGTATCTGCGGGATGACATAACCCTGCATATACTGGACCACAGCAAGACCTGAACCCACACCAACGGATACTGCAATAGGCCATCTACTCACCCAGGCACTCCGAGGAAACCAACGTGTAAGCATCATCGCACCAAAAATACCAGGAATAATTACAAGCCAGTGATGCTGCATCAAAGGATGGATAAGTTTCGGCATAAGGAAATAATCCCAGGTATAAAAACAGGTGTAAGCAGCAGATACCCCCACATAGACGTGCTCTGCAAATTTATAGAAGGGATTATCCCTGTAAAGGAAAGAGAATATCATCAGGGTTAATCCTGCAGCAATCCAGATACCAATTATCTGCCCCATTACACCATCTCTCTTTTCTTTACTTTTTCTGCTCTTCTCAACATAAAGTATCCAATATTCCCAATTATGATAAATAGAACAATTAATATGTGTCCCCATGCCTGTGAAGACATCCTTATCATCGCCTTATCAGGATGTTCTATAAGTTTCTCGTAAGCAGCTGCACCTGCCATACCGCCAATTAGTCCTTCTATCTGATGAGCACCAAGATAGGGATAAGAATCAGGAGTAACAACCGCTGTTGTTCCCAGAATGATATTTACACCGAATCTACCCCAGGCGTACATAACCCAGATATCACCCATAGAACCTGCCTCAAAACCTGCAACAAGTCCGATATCACTGTAGTTATGGATGGTTCTCATCATTGGGAGTGAATCAAGCGGGTTTCCCTCAATATCTACATCATAAACACTCCTTATCTCTCTTCCCATCTGGATCATTACAAGACCTGCACCTGGTCTATAGCCTATGTTAATATAATCTTTGCCATATTCAGCATTGAACTCACTAGCTACCTCCTCAAGTATAATGGTGGAAAGAGGAATACCAGTTGGCCAGTGCCCCATCATTATCACTTTGAGTTTTTTCTTGAAGGCATGTCTTAGGACAGCAGTCATCATAGGTCGCAATTCCGGCATGCTCGCAGGGTCAAAATCTGTAGAGAAAAGAATAGCAGTTCCAGCAGGAAGTTTATCTACCGCATTGTAAGCCATCCTTGCCGATTCTGATACTGCAACAGTAGAAGGTATCTTGAAAACAATAGGAATAATAACTACAAGGGAGAGAAGCAAATAAATAATCCTTCTGTCAACCTTTGATAATTTTTCCCATATACTCATTGCAAATATGTCCTCTCTATACCAAAAATCATCAGGTAGGCGTAGGCTTCAGCCTGCGAGCTTAACATCTTACATTGCCGTAAATTACGCAACCTAAAGGTTGCGGCTACCGAAGTCATCATTGTAGATATGTCCTTTCAATACCAAGGATTATCCTGAGAGACATAGCAAATGCACCGAGCGCGACACCAATCAATATCCCTCTTTTTGCAGCCATCTGGGGAATAAACATAAACCAATCACTTAATTGTGTTAGAAATTTGAAGAATGCATTCTCTGCAATTGGTACCCTTCCAAGCATAACAACAACTGCAGCGATAAGGAGAAGGGTAGCATTTAGTTGTCTTGCCCTGAAGGCACGATATGCTGCAGATGCAATAAAGAACGCCAGAAGCGAAAACATAGTAGATGAGAGTGGAATTACCATATAATCGTATACAAAGTAAAGCGATGAGCCAGGGGAAAGGGAATAGCCCTTATACTGAGCTGCAGAGATAATACCTACAATAAATACTCCAACAAAGAAGGATGCCAAAATCAGGCTGTATCCCCACCCTTCATCCTTTCGTTGCATGTGTGTAATATGTTTTCTGAGAAGACTGTGAATACCAAGAAGCAGTGCAAACCCTGCAATGATGATCGCCCAGTCAAGAAGTATGTCCTGCACTTCATTGAAAGGTCTGTGCGGAATAAAAAAAGCTACAATAATGGCAGCGCCGGTTAAAAAAGTAAGTATCAGAGGTATCTGTCTTCTCATGCTTTAACCCCTTGCAAACCAGTTCACGAGATTATAGAAGACTGTTCCGAATGGACCAATATTAAATCCACCGAGTATGCCCATAATGACTCCAATAATTATGACAAGAATAATTACAACCTTTGCAGCATCCTCACCTTTGACTGTTCCTAACATCACAGGATCCCTTGAAAGATAACTTGATGCAGCAAACATCTCCTCTCCTATGAGTGTGTAATCACATGCTGTAATAAAGAAAGGAAGTTGTGTAACACGGTCTGTTCCTGCGATCTGAATTGCACCGACAGAATGCCCAGTTTCAGCAAGTATTAAGGACTCAGCATAGAATACCCCCTGTAAGAATATCGCACCCGGCTTTTCCCTCAGCATTATGCCATCAACACCAGCAGCATATCCAAACTGGTCCTGTGTAAGATAGAAAATATCCTTTTCATTGAAATTATCTGGTCTTCCAGCTTCTGTGTATGACTGCTTAACTATCTCCTGCGCAGCAGACATAACAACAGGATCATAGTTGGGCATTATAATCCTTGTCTCGTATTCTGCGGTTTTTTTGGCAACCCTTCCGAGGATAGTTAATGCTGCAATCGTTGCAATGTCGTAAAGATAACCAATCCCCGGGCAGAATAATACAGGTTTTCCCATTTCCGTTGACCTTCCAACCGCTTCTTCAACTGCATCAAGACCAGCAATCTTTCGTATAAAGAGTTTCTTTCCCTTAGCCATTTTTATGTAGTAGGCAAAAAAGAATGTGAATATAATTCCAAAAATAAGATAATTCCATCTACCATGGTGAAACCACTGAGGATAAGCCTCACCAGAAGCAATATTCGATGCTTCAGATTCTACCCCTTCCTTGGTTTGCGCTTTCACCAGATAGTAGTATTTAACCCTATCCTGCTCAATCTCCTGGTCATCATAACCTGTTCTTCCAGCTCCAACAGTTCCTGCATAATCAAAAGGCCCGTCTTCTGATGATGCCCTGAATACATTGTAAAGTATTACATTGTTTGAGCCCCCCCCATCATCTTCTGAAATTTCCCATTGAACAGCTATACTCCCTCCTTCATCATTTGGTGTGTCCTTCGCTATTACTTCTGTTGGTGGAGCAGGACGGACTATTTCTGTAGACACTAATGTATCAGCTGGAAGTGAATCCGGTGTTTGCTGTATAAGAAACAAAAGTGTTAATAGAATATTCATTTTACATTATATTTTGTAGGAGCAACCTCCCGGTCTCGATTCCTTTTAATGGTGAGGCAAGATGCCTCACCTGTTATTACACACAATGACAAATTTCTCACGAAAAGTTCTGCATTCATCTACAGTTAATTTTCCTTTTATTTTATCACTCCGAGCCAGTCATGGAGCAGGAAGTTCATCCTACCTATGAGTAGAGATATACGAGCCATTACTGTGTATCCAAAAGAAGCTCCAAAGGCAACCATTATGAACCATATACCGAGATTGGCTGTTTTTCCAAGAAGCCCCTTGTGTTCCTTTGAAAAGAAAAAATAGACAAGGGTTGTAATTACTCCCACAATCATGATAAAACTGCTAATTGAAAGGGTAACATAAAGCGTGTTCTTTGTATGTTCAAAGATATACGCCTGAAATGAAGCAGGAATTGACATACCGGCACTAGCGCCAACTACAGATGCAATGGGAATTCGTATCAACCACCCCTGTTTCTTAGTAAAGAGTGACAGCATCAATAACCCCATCAATGTGGGAATTACGATTGCCAATAATGGCCAGAGGTGGAACTGCCCATCAACGATATATGTCTTTGTAATAAACAGCGGATTAAAAACAAGTCTAATAAAGGAATTTTGCCAGTAAACACTAATACCATATCCTACTGAGACACCAACAAAAAGGTGCTCTGCGAATTTATAGAATGCATTATCCTTGTATAGAAAAGAGTAAATAGCGAGCGTAAGTATTGCTGAAATCCAAATAAGGATACTTTTTGAAGGGTTTCCTTGAATAAGCATCGCTATGAAGACAATGAGAATGATTAAGGACCCTATTATTAAACCTATTCTTTCTTTCATCTTCTAAATATTGGTTAATCTCTTTTTCTTATACCCTCCACTTGCAAAAAACGCGATATTGCCGATTATTATGAGAAAAAGAATAACAAGATGGGCGATGGACTGCGCATCCATTCCTATGGTAGCAACCTCACGCGCATCTGTATAACCCTTTTCCTTTATCAATTTTTCATATTCTGCTGCACCCTTTAACCCACCGAGCATCCCTACAAACTGACCTGTACTTAAGAAAGGATAGTATTGAGCAGCACTCACAGCGGTTGTACCCACACCAATACGCTGCCCGTATCGGGCACCTGCATACATAACCCAGAGCATTGGAACACTTGACCCCGATAGATCGATCATAAAAGCTATATCATCATAATTATGAATAAATTTCATCATTGGAAGGCTATCAAGGGGAACACCATACGCATCTGTCGGGAATATTCTCCGGATCTCCTCACCTATGGAAAGAACAACAGCACTAAATCCAGGTTGGTATCCAAGGAAGACATAATCCTCACCTCTTTTAACGTTAGGGAATTCAGGTGTCACAGCGTCAAGACCTGCCTGTGCCATTCCTGCACCTTGAGGGTAAAGCCCCCCAACCAGAAGAACCTTTCTCTTTGTTGCAAAGCAGTGTCGAAGTAATGCATAAAGCATTGGATCAAGTTCAGGTGCAGTTGCAGGTGCATAATCAGTAGAAATCATTAAGGGTGGACCTTCCGGAGGTATCCTTTCAATCTCATCAAAAATATCCTGTACTGGCTTGCTAACAGATAATGGCAATCTCAGTGGTTTAAGAAAGGGTATTAATACACCAAGTGCGATCAAAAGAAAAATAAAACGTCTGTCCAATTTTACTACCTTTTCCCAGAATCCCATTAATCACCCCCTCCAAGATATCCTCTTTCAATACCAAGAATAATCTTAAGTGCAGTAGCAATCATTCCCAAACCTACCCCCATGAGAATTCCTCTCTGCGCAGCCATATTAGGATAGTTAAGTATCCACTCCACGATATCTGGCATCCTTTTTGTAATTAAAGAACCTATTGGAACCCTTCCAAGCATAACGATAAATGCAGTAACAAGAAGAAGAATGGCAGTAAGGTTTCTTGCCTTGAATGCCCTAAACGCTGCAGAAGCAATAAAGAAGGCAAGGAGTGAAAACATTGTTGCACCCATAGGTATTTGGATATAGGTATAAATGATCATAAAAACAGTACCCTGTTCCAATTGCAAGCCAAAATGCTCAGTGAACCAGGCAGTAATCTGTGTCGGCTGAAAAGCACCGCCAATTACTCCAACAATAGCTGTAATTACAAGAGATATAAGAGTCACATAACTAAAACCCCAACCTTTCTTCCTCCTCCTTATCTTTCCACTATGAACCCGTATAAGACTTGTCACAGCAAGTATATAAGTAAAGGCGGTAACGACAACAAGCCAATCGAGTATTGTCCGATAGAAGTCACGCGATACAGGATGCGGGATAAAAAACTGTATTATCATTATGATCCCAAAGAAAAATGCAATAGCAAGAGGTATCTTTCTTCTCATTTTGTACCTTTATACATTAAATAATCCTTGAAAGAATTCGATTATTCTTGAAATGATACCAAACTCTATCTTTGCAAGGTAAACACCTGTATTTACAATGGAAAGTATGAACATAACAACCATAATTATTATTATAACTGCTTTTCCCATATCTTGTGCTTTCAGGCTACCAACAAGCATTGGCGTTCTTGAGAGATACGCACTTGCTGCATATAGTTCTTCACCAATGATAGTATAATCACATGCAGTTACAAAAAAAGGAAGCTGTGCAACTGCATCAGTTCCTGCAATCTGGATAGCACCTGTCATATTACCAGTTTCTGCAAGAATAAGTGATTCTGCCCAGAACATTCCGAGAAAAAGATTCGTTGCAGGTTTCTCCCTCATCATAATACCGTTAACTGCTGCTGCGAATCCAAACTGGCTGTCCGTAAGGAAAAAAACCATATCTTCATTAAAGGCATCTGGTCTTCCTGCCTCAAGA
>SDBS01000126.1_pt1 | contig 60744 bp, 59 predicted proteins | sample 2277091 | NCBI WGS metagenome assembly SDBS01 (sample SAMN10404972, study PRJNA504765) | marine sediment metagenome | isolation source: marine sediment core GS10_PC15, 163 cmbsf | place: Arctic Ocean: Southern Knipovich Ridge | collected 2010
CGGTTGATTTGACTTTTAAGATTTTTAATGAAAATGGAAACGAAGTTCATATAAGTAAAGGCGATATTACAGTTGAAACAGAAGCTGTCTTTACAAAAAAGTTTGGTGATCTGGACTTGCCGCCTGGCAACTACACTCTTGAATTAACCACTTTATATAATATTGATGTTGAAGACAAATTTTATGCTGATTTTGAAATCATTGGCAAAGGTCAAGCTTGTTATTTTCTATCTATCAGATGCTGGATTTGGTATATTATTGCGACCATTGTTATTTTATTGATCACATTCCCCGCCTTCCTGCGGGGTCCGAATATCTATCTCGCTAAACAGTCTCTTAGAAAAAGAAAAAAGTGATAATACATGAGTATGAAATCTATTAAAGGAAATTTAAAACAAAATTTATATAACTCCTTGAATAAAAAAATCATTGTCTTTTTAATCTGTTTGCTTTTATTTGGATCGGTAATTTTTTTAACTACTCAGGTTTATTTTGAATTGGATAAAAATTTAAAAACTCACAATACTAATGCCCCGGATTTAATTGATCAAAGAATGAGCTCTATTTTTTAGAAATAAACAGTTTTCCCAGTACCACTGCTGATGATATTTTATTTTTAAGCAGGTTGTCTTGTTTTAATGAATTAATAAGTTCTGAAGATAGAGTTTCTAGAAAAAAGGATATTGAAAAGAATTTTAGGTGACGAAGCTCGAACAAAGTAAGAGCGTAGTCACCCCCAGTCCTTCCGCCATGTACCATTCCGGTACATGGCACCGCCCGAAACCAGACGGCTTTGGACACCGCCAGTTCAAAAATGGCAAAATTACCAACTCTTAACTATTAACTACCCCATGACTGTTGTTGACGACATCAAAGACCAATTAGACATTGTTGAGACTATCTCAGAACATCTCAGCTTAAAAAAAGCAGGACAAAATTACAAAGGTCTCTGCCCTTTTCATGGTGAAAAAACTCCTTCTTTCGTAGTCAGTCCAGAACGACAAATCTGGCACTGCTTTGGCTGCGGCAAAGGCGGAGACATTTTTGGGTTTGTTAAAGAAATTGAAGGAGTAGAATTTAAAGAATCTTTAAAAATTCTCGCCGATAAAGCCGGCATTGAATTGAAACCAGAAAACCCCAAAGTAAAAAGCGAAAAAAATAAATCGATGGAAACCCATGAAAAAGCAACTGAACTTTTCCATTATTTGCTCCTTCAGAAAGTTGGTAAAAACGCACTAAATTATTTAAAAAAACGAACTGTTATAGAAAAAACTATCAAAACTTTTAAAATTGGCTATGCTCCAGATAGTTACGATACTTTGATTAAATTTTTCAATAAACATGGTTACAAAGAAAACGAATTACTTAAGGCGGGGTTAGTCTCAAGTAATGAACAAGGTAGGGTTTATGATAAATTTCGAGGGCGCTTGATGTTCCCAATCCGCAACCCAAACGGAGAGACGATTGCCTTTGGGGGAAGAATTTTAACAGAAGATACGAAAGCTCCAAAATACCTTAATTCCCCTCAAACTTTAATTTATGACAAAAGCAACACTATTTATAATCTAAATCAGGCCAAAGAAAGCATACGCAAAAAAGATCAACTAATCATTGTTGAGGGCTATATGGATGTAATCGCAAGCTGGCAAGCAGGAGTTCAAAATGTCATTGCCAGTTCTGGAACAGCCCTAACAGAGGCTCAATTAAAAATCATTAAACGCTATACACAAAATTTATTCCTAGCTTTTGATTCTGATAGTGCTGGAGCCGAGGCAACAAAACGAGGGATTGAACTTGCTCTGCAAAATGGTTTTGAGATTAAAATTATCAACCTTGGAGGATATAAAGACCCTGATGAATTGATCAAAAAAGGAATACAAAAATGGGAACAAGCAATTAAACAAGCAACCCCAGTAATGGATTTTTATTTCACGAATGCCTTCAAAAAATTCCAAGAAAGAGAAAGAATTAAGCCCAAAGCTCAGAAAATAATTAGCACCGAAATACTGCCACTAATAAACAACCTCCAATCTAAAATCGATCAGGATCACTTCTTAAGCAAATTAAGCGATGAAATTAACATTGAAACAAAAATTTTGAGAGAAGAAATGGAAAAAACATTGCCACCTCAAAAAAATCATGCTATAATTCCGAATGATGACGGTTTAAATAAGAAGGTAAAAACGAACAAAAATAAGACTCAAATTTCACTCGAAGATTATTTGATTGGAATAATGTTGACCACAGAAAAATGGCAAGAAACCATTTCAAAACATTTAAATAAAGAAGATTACTTAAGCTCATTATTAAAAAAACTTTTTACTTTCATTCAAAAAAATCCAAATCAAACAGACCTCGCATTTATTAAAAAAAAGTTGGACCTAAATAATGACGAGGGAACAGAATTAGGTCTAATTCTTGTAAAAACAGAAGAAATAATCAGAAAATCAGACAAACCACTTGATCAAGAAGAAATAGTTAAATATATCAATAAATTAAAAACCGAATCGCTCCTAAGACAACGTAAAGGCATCCAACATAAGCTCCGAAAACTAAAAACCACTCAGGATAAAAAATCAGCACAAGAACTGAATAGAAAAATCGACGAGATCAATAAAACAATATTCGAGATAGAAAAAAAATAAACTATCACTTGATATTTATTTGAGTTTAAGATCCTGAAACCAGTTCAGGATAAAAAAACTTCGTTTTTTTATTTTTATTTAAAAACATGGCTAGACGCCGAAAAAAACACCAGCCGAAAGTCTCCCCCGATCTAACCCCCGCAGACAGATTGTTCCATATGGGGAGAGATAGAGGCTTTATCACCCATCAAGAAATCTTAAGTGTAATTAAGGACCCAGAAGATAGGATTGAAGAACTGGACGATTTCTACATACGACTGGGTAAGGCAAATGTCAAAATAATCGATGCTATTGATACATTAATCCTTGAAACTTCCGAGGATGAAAATAAATCATCAAAAGGAAGCAATGCTCTAGGAATTGATATTACAGATAGTTCAGGAGACTCAATCCAAATGTACCTTCGGGAAATTGGGAAAGTGCCACTTCTTACAGCAGAAGAAGAAGTAGCATTAGCAAAAAGAATTCTAAAAGGAGAACAGGCTGCACGTAAAGAGCTTGTGGAAGCGAATCTGCGCCTTGTTGTTAGTATTGGAAAAAATTATACAGGAAGAGGGCTTAATCTCCTCGACCTTGTTCAAGAAGGAAATATTGGCCTTTTCCGTGCTGTAGAAAAATTTGATTATACAAGAGGATACAAGTTTTCTACCTATGCCACCTGGTGGATCAGACAAGCAATCACTCGTGCCATCGCAGACCAAGCTCGCACTATTCGTGTTCCTGTGCACATGGTAGAAACTATTAACAAACTTAATCAAATTCAACGAAATTTAGTTCAAGAATTAGGCCGAGAACCAACACCAGAAGAAATTGCTTCAGAAATGGGAGAATCACTCGACAAAGTTCGTCAAATTATTAAAGTCTCTCAAGAAACAGTTTCTCTCGATACCCCAGTAGGCGACGAAGAAGATAGTAAATTAGGAGATTTTATTGAAGATGATGAGACTCTCTCTCCACAAGATAAATCAAATTTAAATCTTTTAAGCGAACATGTTCACGAGGTAATTCAATTTCTTTCCCCTCGCGAACAAAAAATTATTAAAATGCGATTTGGCTTGGAAAATGGACAAAGTCACACCCTTGAAGAAGTGGGGAAAGAGTTTGGTGTCACCCGAGAAAGGATTAGACAAATTGAAGCAAAATCACTTGAGAAAATTCGGAAACACCATCATAGTGGAATTCTAGAGGGCTATTAAACCAATTAATAATTATTGGATTAGCAATTATCGATTAAATGTTCTATAATAAATTTAGTTTAACTTAATTTAATTTAAAAATCATGGCTATACCAACATGGGACCTCTTCATCATACTGTTCTTCCTTATTTCTGTCGCTTATGGCTTTCTATTAGGGAAAAATCGGATTATTATGACTATTCTGACAACCTATATAATGCTAGCCGTCGCAAGCGAAATAGGAGACGCATTAGTTTCAGCTAACTTTATTCTGAAAAGTGGCGATTCGACATTTATCCTTAAAACTTCAGTTTTCCTAATTGCTTTGTTTATCCTCGCAATATTATTCTCAACCCGCGGCGCAATTACAAAATTCCTTTCTGGAGCAGATGAAAGCGGTAGTATGGGGAATATTTTCTTTACAATTATTTACAGTCTCTTAAGTGCTGGATTAATTGTCACTTCCATTATCTTCTTTATGACCCCAGAAGGACGATCAGATTTTATCGTTCAATCAAAATGGGCAGAAACAATGATGGATTTGCGGGTTTGGTGGTTGCTTTTACCATTAATGGTAATCGTCTTCGAAGGTCTCAGACGCAAGAATAATGAGTAATGGTTAATGGTTAATGCATAATTAATCATTAATAAGTCTTTAAGTTGGGTATAATAGTTTTTTACAAACTGCTTTTAAGCAGTTTCGAAAACAAGTAATAAGGCTCAAGTAATAAGTAATTTTTTAAAGACACGCTCATTACTTGTTACCTGAAACTTATTACTTGTTTTTGGGCCGTTAGCTCAGTTGGTAGAGCACCTGCCTTTTAAGCAGGGTGTCACAGGTTCGAGACCTGTACGGCCTACCAAAAAAACAAACCAAATTTAACCTTTTAAATTAATTATTTCTAAGTTCGCCACGCCATTCGGCGTGGCGCCCCGCCCCTGTGGCGGGGCGAGACCTGTACGGCCTACCATCATTTCGCAAAGCGAAATGAAAATCAAAAAGCAAAAATTAAAACGCAAAAAGATTTTTGATTTTTACCTTTTACATTTTGATTTTTTGAAATGACTCCAGAGCAGATTGAAAAATTAATTCAAAGTATCCAAGCGTTTTCTAAATGCCCAAGTTGCAATTCTCAATATGAAGCAAGCCAAATCAATATAGTTGAAGAAGCAGAGAAAACTTGCCTTCTAGAAATGCGATGTAAGAAATGTGGCAGCGTTACCGCTGGTAGTGTGTTGATTCATGGGACAAAAATTAAACCTCAGGCAAACACTAAAAACCAAAAAGTAAAAAAAATCAATAAAAATATTTCAAAAGATCAAGTTCTGAAGTTCCACAATTTCATTAAAAAATTTGATGGAAATTTTAAGAAAATTTTTAACAAGCAATAATGGAAACAATTAATCTTGCAGCACAATTAAGAGATGGGGAAACTAAAGCTAAAAAAATACGCACAGAAGGAATGATTCCGGCTGTTGTTTACGGACATAACAAAAAAAATGAGAACTTAAAAATAGACTATCAAAGTTTTGTTAAAACCTATAGGGAAGCAGGATTAAGTAGTTTAGTTGATCTTGCTATTGGAAAAAAACCTTCAGTTAAAGTTTTAATTAGTGATATCCAAAAAGATCCAGTAAGAGGAGATTATATTCATATAGATTTTTATAAAATCAAAATGGATGAAGAAATCACCACCACTATTTCGCTTACCTTTAAGGGTGTTTCTAAAGCTGTTAAAGAATTAGAAGGAATCCTGGTCAAAAATATTGATGAATTAGAAATCAGTTGTTTACCAAAAGACTTACCATCCAAGATTGAAGTTGATATTTCTAGCTTAAATACTTTTGATGATTCAATCCATATTAAAGACATAAAATTACCTTCAAAAGTAACAACAACCAGCGAACCTGATGATGTTGTTGCAATCGTAACCCCACCGCGTTCTGAAGAAGAATTAGAGGCACTCGAAGAAGAAGTAGAATCCGATGTTGATGATGTAGAGGTAACGGGTGAGAAAGTTGATGAAGAGGGCGAGGAAAAAGGCGAAGAAACTGAAGAAAAATCAGATGGAGATAAAGAAAAGAAAGGTGATAAAGATAAAGACGGAGAAAGCTCTCCAAAAGATAAAAAATCTGCCTCTGCAAAAGCAGGAGGAAAAGAAGGTGACAAAAAATCTAAAGATGAAAAGCCTGCTCCTGCGCCTAGCCTGCCGGCAGGCAGGAAAGCAGGAGGCGAGAAAAAATAAACCTTAAGTCGTTCTAATTTTTTCACCACGCCATTCGGCCCGCTGCGACGAGCTTGCGAGGCGAGCGTGGTGCCCCACCTTTATGGTGGGGCAAACAGCAAATATAAGCAACAATTCTTTTCTACGGGTCGTTGCTTATTTATTTCTAATTTTAATATGTCCGATTATTATAAAACATTAGGTATTTCTAAAAGCGCAACTCCGGAAGAAATTAAGCGCGCTTACCGCAAATTAGCTCATCAATACCACCCAGATAAAAAAGGTGGGGATGAAGCTAAATTTAAGGAAGCTAATGAAGCTTATCAAACTCTTTCTGACCCTCAAAAGAAATCACAATATGATCAATTTGGTAGCAGTGGATTTAGTGGAGAAGGTGGTGGAGCACAAGGGTTTGGGGGAAGGCAGTCTTATCAACAAGGATTCGATCCAAATAATTTTGATTTTGGATCTTTCGGAGGGTTTGGAGATATTTTTGAATCAATGTTTGGTTCAGGAAATGATCAAGCTCAGCAAGCAGAAACTCAGAGAAGAGGAAGCGATTTAGAGATTAATTTAAAAATTGATTTTAAAGAAGCTGCTTTCGGATTAACAAAGCAAGTTCGTTTACGCAAAAAAATATCTTGTGAACATTGTGATGGCAGTGGAGCCGAACCGAAAACAAAACTAAAACAATGCTCAAAATGTCATGGGCAAAAAACAATTAAACAGGTTCGTCGTACTCTCCTTGGTCAATTTGTTCAAGAAAGCATTTGTCCAGAATGCCAAGGTAAAGGAGAAATTCCAGAAACTCCCTGCAAACAATGTAAGGGCAAAGGCTTTATCACTGATATCCAATCAATTGAAATCGGAGTTCCTGCTGGAATCGAAAATGGCACTACCTTGCGTTTAAGTGGAGGAGGAAATGCCAGTGAGCAAGGAGGAGAGCCTGGCGATTTATTTGTAAATATCCTGGTTACTCCTCACCCTAAATTCGTCCGCAAAGATAAAGATGTTTATAGCAAATTATTAATTAATTTTTCAGAGGCGGCTTTGGGAAATTCAATTGAAACTGAAACCATTCATGGGAAGATTAAAGTTAAAATTCCTGCTGGCATTCAAAATGGAGAAAAAATTCGCCTCCGTGGCAAAGGCGTTTCGGCAGCTGGTGATCATTATTTGGATGTAGCAATTATAACCCCTGATAAACTTTCGAAAGAAGAAAAGGAATTGTTTGAAGAATTAAAAAAAGTCGAGAAAAAACCAGAGGAGGATACAGATAAAAATTTCTTCGGGAATATTTTTGGATGATTTAATCATCGTTTAATTATAAAAAAATACCATTTGAAAATGGTGTTTTTTAATGAAATGAAAGAGTGGCGAATAACGCCACTCGATATAATACAATCGTTTTTTCACCCTTCATTCAACGTCAGGATGAGATGATGGGATAGAGTTTTCAGCCGCTACCCCAACAAACTTACTGCCCTTAACAACAAAAGAGCGTCCATTGCGTTTATGAGGGCGGAAGCATCGGCGGGTTTCTCTTTTTCTGTCCCGACAAGATAATATTCTATACTCTGTACAAATAGAACCATTGGGACCATGAACCTCGTAGCACAATACTTTTACCGGCATTTTTTTCAACCCTTTCTTTAATTTAATTCGTACTTTAATAATCCATATTGATTTTTCGATTTTTAATAAGCGAACGAAAGCACCAAGAAACCATTATAACAAAAATGGTTAATAAATCAAGTTGCGAAATCAGATACAGGCATTATTACTTTTCGCTTATTATTCCCCCACCAACCACTTCATCCCCTTCATAAAACACCACCGACTGCCCTGGTGTAACCGCCCGCTGAGGATTTTTAAAAACAACTTTTAATTTATCTTTTTCATATTTATTAATCACAACATCCGAAAGAGGATTTTGATAACGAATTTTCGCTTTAGTTTCAAAGGGTAATTTCGGCTGTTTTCCCTTAACCCAATTTAGATTTTTTACAATCAACTCACCCTTTAAAAGATCAGCCTCATCATCAGAAACCACCAAGCTATTTTCCTCCCAATTAATTTTTACCACATAATATAATTTTGCATCAGGGATCTCTAAGTGTTTCCGTTGACCAATTGTATAAAATATCAACCCTTTATGCTCCCCCAAGTTTTCCCCTTGTTGATTAATAATAGGACCTTTTTTAACTTCTTCCAAAGTTTGTCTTTTTAAAAAATCTCCTTTATCTCCTTTTAAGAAACAAAGGTCCTGGCTTTGTTTTTTTTGACGCTCAAAAGGAATTTGATATTTTTCGGAAAGACGGTAAACATCACTTTTTAAATACTCACCGACTGGAAATAAAATATGCGCTAATTGATCTTGATTCAAACGATAGAGAAAATAAGATTGATCTTTACTAGAATCAACTCCTTTTAATAATCCAAAACCTGTTCCCGCGCCTAGCCTGCCGGCAGGCAGGTAAGCGGTAATCAAATTTTTGCCCCTCAAAAAACCTTTTTTCTTTTTAATTGGCGAGTCAAAATAAACATTTCTGGCATAATGACCTGTGGCTAAATAATCTGCTCCCATCGCGGTTGCCTTTCTTAAGAGCACTCCAAATTTGACGAACTCATTACAAACAATACAGGGATTTGGAGTATGACCTTTCAATTCCTCTTGCAAAAAATCATCTACAACAACTCCCCTAAACTCTTTTTGAAAATCAAAAGCATAAAAAGGAATTTCGAGTTTTTCACAAACTGAGCGTGCTTGATATTCCGATTCTTTTGAACAACATTTATTTTCCACACCTTCATTTTTTTTAATTTTTGAATCTATACTGATTTTTTCTTTTGTTCGCGGTTTATTAGATTCAGACCAAAAACGCATAAAAACCCCAAAGACCTGATAGCCCTGGTCTTTGAGCAAAGCTGCTGCGACGGAGGAATCCACTCCTCCAGACATCGCGACGCAAACTTTGGATTTAGAATGTTTTTTTGGTTGGAAGGTTTTTTTCATTCTAAGTTTATTTTAGCATAAAAAAACAGCCCCTAAACCTAGGGACTGTTTTAGAACTTATAGACTTTTTTACAATAAAGGAAGAATCAGTAAGCTAGAAAATATTCCTATAAAAATCCAAAACGATATATCCATTCCGGTTGGAACAAGAGAAGTTACTTTAATCTCTTCTCCATTTACAATCGTTGCACTAGAACCTGGATCATCAACATCTGGATCCGTACCAAATGACACAGTTGCATAATCACCTCCCTCAGTAACATTATCTGAAGCATCTGTTGCTCTAATATAAATCGTGTTCTGACCTTCACCTAATTCTCCAGTGCTAAACGAGAAGTTAACCTGAGCAGCTCCTTCTGCGGGAATAATAGTCGCCTCCTGCCATGTACCATTATTAATTTTGTATTCTACTTTCGTAATTTTACTGAGAGTATCAGTGGCTGTTCCTTCAATTGTCGGAGATGAAGAAACTGTGATCTCTTCAGAGCTTGCTACAATTCCACCAACAGTATCAATTACAACCGATGGAGAAATACTATCATCTCCAGAAACTGTAAATTGATCAGTGGCATAATTATTAATACTGATTGTATTACCTTCATCATCAGTTGCTCTAATATAAACAGTATAGTCACCGAACACAAGATCACTTGTGGTTAATTCATAAGTGACATCTTTAGTATCTTCACCAGCGGTAATTGTCGCAGTTTGCCAAGAACCAGAATCAAGTCTATATTCTACAGAAACAATATTAGTCTTAGCATCAGAAACATCTCCTGTGAATGTTGGTGTGGTATCTACAGTAGGAGAAGCAAAAGCATCTAAACTGGCAACAGGAGGAGTTAAATCAACTACTTCAAATTCCTGAGTAGCATAATTTACTTCCAGAGTTGTGTTAGTTTCAACATCAGTAGCTCTGACTGAAACTTCGTATTGATCATAATCAAGCGCAGCAGTTGTAAATTCATAATTTACATTTGGAGTCCCAGCTCCAACGGTAATTGATGCTGCGGTCCAGGCAGAAGTACTTAAAGTCTCCACATTGTAAAGTTGATATTCAACACTAGAAATATTACTTTCGGAATCATTTGCTTGCCCGGTGAAAATTGGCGTATTGTCTGTAGTTGGGGTTGTGATTGCATTAATTGTGACTGTTGGAGGAGTTGTATCTGGAGCAATAATTTCAATATCTTGAGTTGCATAATCAATTTCTACAGTTGTATTACTCTCAACATCAGTCGCTCGAACTGAAACTGTATACTCACCAATTGCAAGTACCCCAGTAGTAAATTCATAATCAACACTTGGAGTTCCAGCTCCAGCGGTAATTGATGCTGCAGTCCAGCCTTCTATCGAACCACCAGCTAACAAATCAACCTTATACTCAACACTTTGGATATTGCTCTCGCCATCAGTTGCGGAACCTGTAAAGCTTGGGGTAGTATCTGAGGTAGGCGTTGAGATTGGAGTCAGGCTAACAGAAGGTGGGTTTGGATCTTCGACATCAAAGGTTTGAGTAGCATAACCCCCTGATGCAGTTGTATTGCTTTCTGCATCTGTTGCCCGAACAGAAACTTTATACTGTTCATAAGTTAATTCAGAGGTTGTCAATTCATAATTCACATTTGGAGTACCACTTCCAGCGGTAATTGTTGCTGCTTCCCAACCAGGATCTCCACCAGGACTAGTCAAATTTTCAACCAAATATTCAACACTTGAGATGTTACTCTCTGTATCTGTTGCTGTTCCTGTGAAAGTTGGGGTAGTATCGTTTGTTGGATCTGCGATTGGAGTTAAATTAACAGAAGGTGCAGTTGTATCAGAATATTTATCAACCGTACCGCTTCCTCCCGAAATCCAAATATTAATATTATCAATCGCTGAAAGGCCAAAGAAATCAACTGCTGAAACATCAGCAGTTTCTGTGGCCCAATCAGATCCATCTGTAGCATGAAGCAACGTACCATTAGTTGGGTCTCCTTTAGCACCTTGGTCAACTGTTCCCGTTATCCAAACATTAGTGGTACTGATCCCATCAACTGCATATAAATGTTCATCCGGAATATCTGCATCTGTAGAAATCGTCCAGGCGTCTGTTGGTAAAGAGGTCGCTTTTAAAATTGTTCCGCGAGTCCCATTACTCTCTCCAACAACATAAGCCGTTGTGGCACTTGGCATGTAAACCCCATGTAAATTACCAAGTGGAATATCCGCATCAGTCTGTTCAACCCAGCCTATTCCACCATCTGTTGTATGAAGAATAGTTCCCTTAGCCCCACCAACATTCCCAACAATTGTTGCAACTGAAGTAGAAGCCGCTGTTACGTCTTGCAGATCTGGGCTACCAATTATAAGAGGAAGCGTTTCAGTAGACCAATTCACTCCTCCATCAGTAGTTTTTAAAGCAGTAAAACTATCACCCACAACCCAACCAACTGTGGAGCTAACCATATAAACTCCATATAAATTTTGCATCGGGATATCCGCATCCGTACTTTGAGTCCAAGTAGTTCCACCATTAGCGGTATAGAAAATTACTCCGCGAGTAAGACTAGTATCGCCAACCAAAACACCATTATTAACATCAAACATTGAGATGTCGTTAAAGTCCATACTCCCCAACATTGTAGCAGTTTGTTGAGTCCAGTTATCTCCACCATTAATAGTTTTATAAACAATTTCCGTACCAGTATCATCATCCCCAACAACCCAACCCGTACTAGAACTGACGAAATCAACACCATTTAGATTCACACTGACTCCCAAAGGACTCTTGTCTTCCCAACTAGCCTGGCCCGTAAAGGGCGAGAAGAAAAATGCAGCCGTTAGTAAGAATACGGCAAAAAAAGTTAGACCAAATAAGGTTTTCTTAGGTACTTTAGACATTTTACGCATAATATTTTTTTATTTTTATTTTATATTTATTATAAACAATTTTTCACTTCCTAAAGCCGTTTCTAGTCATTATTTCTTATTATACAATTACGTTTTTTAATGACACGTAATTACCTAATTATATCAAAAAAATGTCTTTCTGTCAATAAAAACGTATAGTTAATATTAGCTTCCCAAAAAAATAAGCAACTAAAAATACACCAACAATGGTGTATTTTTTTAATTAAAATTAAGATCTTTCTACAACTTCTCTAAAAAATCTCTTTGCTCTTTAAATATTTTATCAGGAAAATTTCTAAAAAATTTAATCTCATCAGAATTATCATCAAGCCTCAAATTACCAGAAGTAATCTCGGCAGTAAAAGCAATTCCGACCGGATGACTAAAATAATTTTTTATGGAATATTCAATTACACCTAATACTTCTCCAACTTTTACTTCTACATTAAGTTCTTCTTTGGCAACTCTTTTGACAGCATCTCTTAATTTTTCACCTTTTAAAACTGTACCTCCAGGAATGTGCCAACAACCCTTCAAAGGAGGAATTGTTCTTTTTGTAAGAAGAAAACCTTTTTCAGTTTTAATAACAACTTCAACACACAAACGAGGGACTTTACTGTAGATATTTTTAAACTCCTCAAATGGGAGTTTTTTAATCTTCATGAAAGAAATTCTAAAAATTATTTTTCACTCATTTTTTAATTTTTAAATTTGAGATGGCGGTGCCATGTACCATTCGGCACTTGGCGGTGCCATGAACCGTATGGTTCATGGCGGGGACGACGAGATTTGAACTCGCGACCTCATGCGTGACAGGCATGCGCTCTAACCAACTGAGCTACGCCCCCGGGGGAAAAATTAAAATTAAAAATATAAAAAGCAAAAGCTACAAGCAAAAATAGCAATTATGAAACCAACTTGTAACTTCAAACTGTCACTTGCAAATTGTGAGTTATTTATTTCGCTACATATCGGTAAATGCTTGCTTCCTCTTTTTGCTGATCCATCCACTCTGTAAAATCTTGATATTTAATTAAAATATAGCGTGCTCGTCTTTTCTCACCTTTAATTTCACCAACTTTTACAATCGCATAACCGTTTTTAACTTTTACCACATCGCTGATCTTACCTTTTTTCAAAGAGAAAACAGCCTCATCTAAATCTGAGTCGTTTTTCTGCCCCTTACTAATAAGACCTAAACTCCCACCGTCAGATGCATTGGTTTTATCTTCACTATATTTTTTAGCTAATTTTTCAAAATCGGAACCATCTTTAATTTGCTTTAAAATATCTTCCGCTTTTGCTTTTTGCTTCTTGTTAATTTCATCATCTTGAGCTACTTTTTCTTGAAGTTTTTGAGTTGTAAGATAAACTTTGATTTTTTCTTTAAACTCCTTGGTTGACCACATATAATAATCATCTAGAATTTCTTTTACTTTTTCTTCGCCGCCATTAGCCTCAACTATCTTATCATATTCTGCTGTTACCTCTTCTTTGGAAATAGAAATGTCAAAATCATTTGCTTTCTTTTCAATAATCACATTATTAACTAATTGTTCTAAAATATCTTTTTCGAGTTGCTCAAGCTGAGATTTTGCATCTTCCGATTCAAAATTAATCCCCTGTAATTTACTTTGGTAATGTTTAGTTGAGTCAATTTCTTTACGATATTCATGAAAGGTGACTAACTTATAATCAACAAAAGCTGCTGGGTATGGAACTATTTTTGAAACCCATTCGGTTGTTTTATTATTCCAATCATACCGATAAATACCAACTCCCAACACAACCAAAAAGAGAATTACGGTTATTACAATCAAAGAGATAATCCAAACAAAAAGCTTTAAACCAATTCTTTTTTTACCAACTTTAATAGTTTTCTTTTGGGGTAATTTGATTTTGTTAAGACCTGTTGACTTTAAAAGTTTTTCTATTTTTTTTGTCTTTTTGAGTTTGCCTGTTGCAGAAGGTGTTTTTTTCTTCTTGACTGAAGATTCTTTAGCCTTAGTGGTTTTAAGTTTAGTAACCATAAAATTTAAATTAAAAATTAAGGATGCAAAAATATTATACCATATAATAAAGAGTTAGACTAAATTTTACCGTTCGTCTTGTTTTTTATCTATATTATCTACTTTGGATTTTTTAGAAATTTTTTGTTCTTCTCCACCCGATTGGGCTTTTTGGATAAAACCGATTAATTCTTTTGCTGTCATTTCCCCTTGATTATTTTCATTCTTTACATCCCCTGCTTTGTCATTCTCATTACATTGCTCTTGAATGCTAATAACCTGATCCTGAATTTGTTTAGGGTTGGCAATCTTTTTTATCGCTATTTTTTCTTGAGCACTCGCAGTTTGAACTGCAATATCGCCATAATTAAGCATGGTCCCCAAAAAACCTTTTACCTCATAGGTAATATCCTGGATCTTATCAAAAGTTGTTTCAGAAACATTACGGGAGAACACTCCTTTTTGATCGATGTCAATAATCCTTTTATCTGTTATAATAAAACTGTCGTAATACCAACGTACTCCATGGTAAATTGCGTACCCCAAAATTATTGCAAACCAAATCAAGAATAAGATTAATAAAAATATATTTTTAAAAATAAAGTCAATAAAAATGCCGGGGACAAAAAGTGCTAGGAATATCTTCAAAATAGGAGGAAGCAACACAATCCAATATCTCCTTATTTCTAAAATAATTTTCTCGTCTTCATCCAACCCAATTTCAAATTTTTGCTTAAAAAGTTTAGTAAAATAATTCATTTAATATGACTGTTAAAAAAATTAAAAAAAATGTGTGGCTAGTACTTGTTATTCTTATAATTTTAGGCCTGATCACCGCCTTGTTTATTCCTCTCATCGCAGGATATGGAGGGTAATTATCAATTGATAATTTTCAATTGACAATTAATTTTGTCCCTGTAGCTCAACAGGATAGAGCGTGGGTTTCCTAAACCCTGCATGGGGGTTCGAGTCCTCCCAGGGACACCACTGATATTAAGAAATGTTCGCCACGTCATGAAGACGTGGCAGAATTAATAGGTAATTAAACTAAATAATTATCCACTGTCTAGCTCTATTTTAACATTAATCCACAGTTACCAGAAGACTGGCTGATAATGATTTTTTTTGTTATACTAAAGCCAAGAAAATTCAACTTTATATATAGCCGAAAATAAGGTGGGGCTATAATTATAATGACATTTTTACTTAGTTAATAACATATTTTAATATCAGGGGGAACACATGAAAATCAAGATAAGTTTTAAAAAACAGGAATTTAAGAAATTTATAGTCCTGTTTTTTGTATTAGCTTTTGTAGTGGCTACTATTTATCCACAATTTGCAAATGCTATGACATCTCTGTCAGATACAATGAGTAGATTAAAAATTGACGAAGAAACTAATCATTTAATCGAATTTACAATCGCTGACGACATAGATGCAAGTGGAGAAGATTTTGTAGTTACTCTCGAAGACTTTACAAATTCAACTGGAACTGCAGATTATACAGATGTAGATCTTGAGGATGACTCAGCAGATCTTACCCTAGCTGCTACCGCAAGTGCCACAGAATGGGGCGTAGATTTTCAAGATGTTGCGGGAGATACTGAGATAACATTTACCCACCCTACTTCTGCTCCTGTTGAAGATATTGCTAGTGGTAGTGTAGTCACGATTGAAATTGGCTTAAATGCTACTTCCGGAGATCAACAACTTGAAAACCCTTCTGTAGCAGCTACCTACATAATCGATATTAACGTTAATTCTGGTGGTGATACTGGCAAAATTGCGGTTGCGATTATCACTGACGACGAGGTTATAATTAATACAACTATCAACCCTTATATCACATTTGTACTTACCACAAACACCGTTACCTTAACCCAGGCTGGAAGTGAACCAGATTACACTGCCACAGGTTATAATGAGGGAGCGGCTAACACTTTAGCTGCCAGTACGAATGCTGATTCTGGTTATAATATTAGCTACGAAGGTTCTACTTTAACCTCTGGTTCAAATACAATTGATGCAATGGCTGCTCAAGCGGCTTCTTCAACCGGTACTGAACAATTTGGAATTAACTTAAAAAATAACGCTACACCAAATACAGGTTCAGATGCTTCTGGTGGTAGTGGTGCTGCGGAAAGTGACTATAATACAGCTGACCAGTATACATTCATCGCTGATACCACTACAGCTCTAGCAAGTGCTTCTATACCTTCAGTCACTACTACTTTTGAGGTTACTTACATTGTCAACGTTTCCCAAACCACAGAGGCAGGCGCTTACACAACTACTGTTACTTATATCTGCACAGGAAACTTCTAGTCGCTATATCTAACAATTTAAGGCAAATTAATGGATATTAGGAAAGTAAACACACAGAACAAGCGTTCCATAAAGAGACCAGGATCCAAAAAGTTTTTAGTGTTCTTTCTCGCTTTAATTTTTCTGACAGTAATTTTTTCTCCACAAATTACCGATGCTGCAGCTCTAACCTCACTCTCAGACACAATGAGTAGGTTAAAAGCTTCTACTGCTTCTAACCACACAATTAAGTTCACTACTCCATCTGGAGCAAGCGGAAGTGACACAATCACAATTGAAATGCCTGCTGGATTCACAATTGGTTCTGTGGCTTTTGGTGATATGGATCTTTCTCATGGTAATACTACTGGTTATGAAACTGAATTAACCTTAGGGGCAGCTGCAGGAGCAGGTGTCTGGGGAGCAGCCTTTTCAAGTCAAACCTTAACCCTAACTCACCCTACTGACGCGGCAGGAGATATTGCAGCCAGTGATGTGGTCGTTGTTGAGATTGGGGATCATGCTTCTGGCGGTAGTAATCAAATTACTAACTCTACTGCTGCTACTTACACCATCACAATTGATGGTACTTTCGGAGATGACGGGAAAATTGCGATTGTGATTTTAGCTGATGATCAGGTTGTATTAACTGCTACTGTCGCTCCTTCAATTACTTTTACTCTTTCTGCAAATGCATCAGATTTTGGTGAACTCTCAACTGGATCAATCACTACTTCCACACCAAATATTACTCTTACAATCGGTACCAATGCAGCGAATGGTTATGAAATTAGCGTTGAAGATACTGGAGATACAAGCAACCCTGGTCTTTATAATTCTGCCGGCCCTGATATAATTGGTTCTGCTGACGCAGCTTACGCTAATACCGCTACTCTTGCAGCAGGAACAGAAGGATATGGTATTCAAGCTTCTTCTGCTGGTGCAACAATTGATGCTCGTTATCTTCAAACTGTTAACGATGTTGGTGGACTCGAACTTACTGCCACTCCCCTTGCTACTTATGCCATCCCAATGACCGCTAATCATACTATCACGATTGTTCACATGGCTGCGATCAGTACATTTACAGCAGCAGGAAGTTATACTGACACCTTAACTTATATTGCAACTGCAAATTTCTAAAGCAAAATTTTATCCCCGCGAAAACGGGGAACCAGAATTAAAAAACAGTGTTAAATGCTACGGCAGTTAACGCTGTAATTGTTTACGGGGATGTTAGATGTGAGATGTCCAATGTCAGATGGAAAAATAAGATAATTAAAAGTTGGCAACTAGAATAAAACTATCTACCGGAAAGATGATCTCTTGTTCGCTTGGACCAGAAAAAGATTGAAATACTTGATCACCCAGATTTATAAACATAAAATCAGATTGTACATTAGTTGATACTATAATTTCCTGATTATATTTCTGATAAGTTAAATGTTCCAAAACTCTGGCTGTCACAGTAATGGTTTGAGTTTCAGCTTTTAGTGAAAAAACTGTTATGAGATAACAGGATAATATACAAACACAGATTAAAATAACTAAAAAGGGAAAGATGCGCATAATTCAATTCTTCCCCCTGCTTGGATAGTTAAACGGTAAATATTAACATAGAATAAGCAAAATATCAATAGTTAGAATAGTTAAATGAATAATTTAGATCAACAAAAATCTTTTGATCTTAAAAAGCGCCTTGTCAGAAGAAGACGCCGTTATTTTGATAATATTATTTTAAAGCAAAAAGTAGAAAAGAAAAGTGTTCAAGTTCATTCTAAAATTCAACGGCTTTTTGGGTTTCATTCTCAGCTCGAAAACATTGGAATTCTAGGAATGGGAATTATCATTTTCTTCTGCTTTACCCTACTCTTCCCCCTAATTGCCAGAGCAGAAATAGTTCCTCTCACTACAGAATCACATTTTAGTCAAAACGCCGAACCAGAATTTACTTTAAAAACAAAAGGGTTAATTCAAACCACAGAAGAAAAAACTGGTCAGAACGAACTCTTAATCAGAAATTCAAAAATTAATGTTAACATTGTCTCTCAGGGTGAGCCAACTAATATAGTTTCTCAAATTGAAACAATTCCTGAAAGACAAGATCAATTTAAAATCAAAGTCCAAAGTTCTAATCAATTTACTCCTGGAAAATATAAACTCGTAATTGATTTAGACACTCCCTTAAGAAATCAAACGATTGAACAAGATTTTAGCTGGGGAGTTTTAGCGATTAACCCTGATCAATCTATTTATAAACCAAATAGTAAAGCCTTCATTGGCATGGCGGTTTTGGATGATGAAGGAAATATGGTTTCAGATGCTAAGGTAGTTCTGGAAATCGTTGATCCAGAAGGCAAAAATAAAATTCTTTCGACAGAGAATAAAACAATCAAAATTTCTCCTCAGGTCAATTTCAAAGGAATCACGGATCTTCCTGATTACTATACTAGTTATAAAACTAACGGTATAGGTGAATATAAATTACGGCTAACAGCTGAAACAGAAAATGGCATTCGAGAAATCGAAGACCATTTTTATGTTGAGAAAAAACTAGATTTTGAAGTAAAAAGAGACGGGCATACTAGAATCTACCCGATCCTGCCTTACAAGATGAAATTGGAGATCAAGGCGAATATTAATCTCAAAGGTACCGTCAAAGAATATCTCCCAGCAAGTTTCAAGGTTACTGAAAGCTCTGCGTTTAAAATTAAAAAACAAGGATCATTTCAAACATTAACTTGGAACAAAACTTTCAAAAAAGGCACGAGAAAAGTTTTAGAATATATTTACGACGCTCCCGATCAAAGTCCGCAGTTTTATCTCTTGGGCCCTCTTGAAATTGGCAATAGTAAAAACAACTTCAAAGAACTTAGAAAATGGCAAATTGCTTCCGATGCCCCTGGGGCAATTGAACATTACATTTCAAGAGCGGTTACAGAACAAACAACATTAAACTCTGGTTGGAGTTTTGTTTCGGGAACTGTAGATGCTGGGACAACTACTGCTTCTACAAATGGTTGGATTGATGAAACAAACTTTACTAACGGTGAGAAATATCTAATTATGGCTTGGGGTTATCATAATACTGACAATACTACAGGTAGGAGTGGGATTAGGGTTTACAAAAATGGTGGACTTGGTGCTGGTCCTTTTGGAGAATCAGAAGCGATTGAAGAAACAGATCAGACATCTGCATCTTACAAAACCCCTTACTTTTGGCATACGGTCTGGACCGCGGATACCAATTATGAGATTGAGGTTCAAATGTATAACGGCACTCTTTTCAATACTTCAAGAGTTGAAGATATTACCTTAGTTGCAATTAATGTTGAAGATTTAATTGATCATGGTGATTTAAAATATGACTATGATCTAACTGGTGGAACTTTAACCACTACTCCTACTACAAAAGCAAGTGTCACCTGGACCCCAGAAAATAACAATGACACTTGGTGGGTTGCCGGTTATTCTCAAGCCGACATTGTCGATATTAATAGCGATCAATATGAAGCACGTTTGGATATTGATTCAACTGATTATTCGATTCAATCAATTGAAGGTGAGGATGCCGCAGATACTCCACTTTATGGGTTGGGTTGGGCTCAAACTTTAAGTAACTCTTCACACACAGCCAGTATTCAGCTTTCGGAATCAGCGGCGAATGAACAATGGGATGCGGTTGGGATTTTTGCTTTGCGGCTAGATGTTTTTGAAGACTTTGCAATTGATACCACAAGTGGTGATCAAGAATTAACTGCCGGGGTTGGAAGTTATAATGAGATTGCAGAAATTACTCCTACTCCTCAAACAGCGGGCAACTGGATAACTGCTGGTGGTTTCATTGCTGATGATAACGGCGGAAGAGTGACAGCTCGAATTCAAGAAAGCGCCGCAAATATTACTGATGAGGATGGTGGCTTTCAACACAATGCCGCTGATACGGTTCCTTTTACAGCAGGAGATATTGCTAGCTTTGATACTAGCGCAAAAGACCTCGATTTTGATGCTCGGGAGACAAATAATGTTACTCCAAATCCTGATGCAACCGATACTTGGTTAGTGGCTTTTTCAATGGAACAAAAAGCCATTGATGTTTCGGGGAGTTATAAAACATATGATCAATCAACAAATGGGGCAGATAGCCGAATAGTGAAAGTAGCAATTAATAATGAACCGCAGTCAGAATCAACCCTCACTTCTTCCGGTTCTTGGACAATTTCTGATATCCGCAAACCAAACGCTGATGATGTGATCACAGTATATATCAACGGAGTTTCAAATTCTCTTGAAGCAAACGCTGTCACGTTATATGATTATTCTGGAAACATCACTGGAGTTGATCTTTTTTATGAGCACCTTGCAATTGGGAGTGATGATAATCAAACTGTGACCAACAATGATTTGAGTAAATTTGATAATTCAGCTTCTTTAGATGAGGATATTTTCTTTGATGTGAGTATAGGTAATGACCTTACGGTTGATTCTGTAAGTCAATCAACTCAAGAAGAGCTTTATATCAAAGCAAGCAATACCCATCGTCCGGATTCAGCTAGCTCCGGCAATATCACAACCCATGATATCGAAATTGACGGGACCCTGACTGCGGATGGGAATAATCTTTACATTTACGGCTCTTGGGATAATGATGGTGTTTTCAATGGCGACACCGGTGAAACTCGTTTCTATGCTACCTCAGGTACCGAAACAATTGATTCAACTGGAGCAACTACCGCTGCGTTTAATGATGTAGGGGTTGGAAGCTGGCCTACTGCAGGAACATATAATTTATCATCTGACTTTGATATTGATGGTGATTTGCAAATTGCTGATTCTCCGGTTTCTGCTCCTGGAGCATTAGCAATGAATGGTTCAAATGATATTAATCTCGCCGGTGATTTTGGCGTTGATTCAACTGGCACCTACACCAAAGGAACTGGAACTTTTACTTTTGATGGCAGTGGTACATCGACTTGGACTGATGAAGATAGTGATCAAGATCTAGGAGATGTCGCTATTAATGGAACAACTAAAACAGTTAATCTCGCTAATTCAGCAGTTGCAACTTCTGTTAATGTTGCCGGAAGTCAAACCTTTGGTCTTGCTTCTTCTGGATATACCTTGGAACTAACTGGTTCCGGAACGGGAGGTTCAAGGCCATTTATTTGTGACGGAACCTTAAACGAAGGAGACTCAACAGTTAAATATTTAAGTGTTAGTGCCACAGAAATTGAGGCAGAAACTTATGATAATTTAACGATTGCAACAAGTAATCTCCCGGGAAACAATAGTTACACGCTAGGTTCAGCTACCTCCCAAACTGTTACTGTCAGTGGCAATCTTTTAATCGATGGTGGGGGGATCACTGGTTATGGAGTTGTTGTCAATGCTACTACTTATGATCCAATTATAGATGTAGCTGGTAATTTCACAGTTAATGATATAAGCACCTTCCAAGCTTCAGATACAGGCGCATTTAATGTAGGCGGAAACTGGGATGTCTCTAATGGTGGTGCTACCTTCACCCATAATTCAGGAACTGTTATCTTTGATGCTACAACTACAGGTAAGATAATTGAATCTGGAGGTTCTAGCTTCAACAACATTATCTTTAATTCTTTAACTGGAGGTTGGACAATCCAAACTGATAATTTAACTGCAGTTAATGATTTTACAGTTACTGATATTGCTGCAAGCTTAGGAGCACTTACGGTAGAAGTCATATTGGAAGTCCAGGGAACCTACAGTATTACTAGTACAGAGACTGCCTATACAAACTGGACTAAATCTAATTCAACTCTTTATCTAAACTCTGGCACTGCCTACACAGTTGGTAGTAAAACCCAACCTGCTGAAATTTATGACACCCTTCAAACCGGAGCGAATACTGACATTAGGCTTTGGAACTCTAGTGCTAGCACAACGACTGTAGACGCAACTGGTTCTCTCTACTCTCAAGATCATGCTAATGTAAATGGTGATCTTTACATCTGGGGTGATTATCATACTCAAACTAATGATTACTGGAGTTATGCAACTGACTTTGATGGAACAGATATCTCAGGAGGGTCTGAAAGACAAGTCGACGTACGAGTTGACCCAAGTTCAAGTGTTACAGTAGATTCAAGTGATACTCTAGCTGCGATTGGAACTGGAGCAAATAGAACGACAGTTTCAAGACAAGGAGCTTCAAATGGTTATGGAATCACCGTCTCTGCCGCTGGAACAATTAATTTTCAATACACTGACTTTGATTACTTAGATGGTAACAAAGGAATTGATATTCAAGCTTCTTCAATCGTAACGAGTTTAGCAAATTGTGCTTTTGATAACTTAGTCGGCACCGCTGCCACTGATGATGCTTTTGTTACTGTAGCTAGTTCGGTGATTGGTTCTAGTGTTACAACCTTTGATAGTGTTCAATTTGATAACACAGGAAGCGGAGCAGAGTTTAATGTTAATCGTACCGGCAGTGATGATACTGGTTACTGGCGATTTACTTCTTCCTCAGGAGCTTTTGATGGCGAAGCAAACGATGGTAAGGATGGTGCTGCTGAAGCTGATCCGGGTATGCTTGTTTGGGATGACTCAAGTGGTTTAACTAATCCTAACGACCCAACTAGTCTTGCTCAAAAAAAGACTGACGATACTGTGATTGTAACAGGTGGTTGGACCAATGAAACATCTGTAAAATTTACAGCTTCCGCCGATGATCCTGATAATCCCGACACCCTTTATCTTGAAATAGAAGTTAAAGATATTAGTACGGCCTTTGACGAAACAGGAACTACAACAGGTAGCGGAGTTGCTTATTCAGGAAGTCCAGTCACAGTCATAAATACTGTCTCAGGCCTTTCTGACGACAGCGAATATCATTGGCGAGCACGAACAAAAGACTTTTTAGGTAACACCTCAAGCTGGGTTGTTTACGGCGGCAATGGCGATACCCCACCTGCCGATCGCGATTTTGGAACAGATACCACTGCTCCGACAGGCGGCGTGGTCTTCGACGGCACCGGTGCTGACCAAGACTGGAACGATGGTAGCCTTACAACATTAGAAGCAAACTGGAATAGTTTTGATTCTACAGTTTCTGGTTTAGATAAATATGAGCATGCAATGCGCCGTCAACCTGATGATTATTATTGGAATGCCGGAGGAAGTGCTTGGCAAGCAGGTGAGAGTTGGGTTGATAATGGAGTAACCACTTCTGCGACAGTTAATTCAATGAATCTTCAAACTGGTACAATCTACTATGTATCGGTGAGAGCGATTGATAATGCCGGCAGTACAGGTTCAACTATTGATTCTGATGGTCAACAAATTTCCCCAACTTTGTCATTTACCATAAGTAGTAATGTAATTACATTTTCAGACCTAGATGATTCAAACGGCTGGACCGATACAGAAACCTCGACAGTTACAACTTCCACTAATGCTTCTTCTGGATATACTGTGAGAATTTATATTACCCAACTGTTTACTTCTCTAGCCTATCCTTCAAAAACAATTCCAAATTTCTATGGCACCTGGGCGAATCCGGAATCTTGGACGGGAAGCGATTATGGAGCTGGTTATACTTCAAATGACGACTCAGTCCAAGGATCGGATCGTTTTGCTAGTGGCACTGAATATGCTGGTTTTTCACAAACTACTCCGGGAGATATTGTAGCTGATCACACTGATGCCGTGAATGGTTCAACCGGAGCAGTTTCCAATGAACCATTCATAATTACTTACAAGGTTGCTGTCTCATTAACCCAATCCGCTTCAGCCTATCGATCTTATGCAATTTATATTGCGACGGCAAATTATTAAAATATTTATAATTTAATCTATTTTATGATTGAACAAACATTAGTACTGGTAAAACCCGATGGAGTCCAAAGAAGCCTTATAGGCCGCATCATAAGTCGTTTTGAAGATGCTGGCATGAAAATTATTGGCTGTAAAATGACTTGGGTCAAAAAAGAATTTGCTCAAAAACATTACAAAGCTCACTTAGAAAAAGATTTCTATCCCAGCCTTGAAAAAATGATCACCTCAGGCCCTGTAGTTGCGATTGTTCTTCAAGGGATTGATGTATTAGAAAACGTTCGTAAAATGGTTGGTCCAACCGAACCAAAGAGTGCTCTTCCGGGAACAATTCGCGGTGACTTTGCCCATCATAATTATGAATTTGGAGATCAAAAAGACACGGGGTTTGCAAACGTTGTCCATGCTTCCGGCAACAAAGAAGAAGCTAAGACAGAAGTTAAATTATGGTTTGATGAATCAGAAATATTTGATTACAAAATTTGCAGTGAGAAATGGACGAGGTAAAAAAGTTCTTTATAATCACAGCAGCTGAGGATGGCCATTCTCAGCTGCTTTTATTTCATTAATAATCCTCCATTATCAACAATCATTTCAATCCTCCCCTCCAAATCCGTCCGGTGAGTTTCAATATTCATTAATTCTAAATTTTCAATCACTTCTGAATGAGGATGATTGAAACGATTATCTTTCCCACAAGATATTATTGCAACCTCAGAATTTACGGCTTCTAGAAAGTCTAAACTAGTAGAGGTTCGGCTGCCATGATGGCCGGCTTTTAAAATCTCTGCCGTTAAAAACAAGCCCTCATTAACCATTTCTAATTCCACATCGATCGGCGCATCACCTGTAAATAAAAAGGATTTGCTCTGATAATCTAACCGACAAACAACCGACGTTGCATTAACGTCCTTAACTTCTTCCTGGTAAAAATTTTCAAAAGGGAATAAGACTTCTAGCGACATTACACCATCAAATATTTTACTATAACCCAAAGTTACAATCTGAGAAGAAATGTTTTGTGTTTCGATTAAATTCAAAAACATTTCATAAACCGAAGAGTGGTGTGCTACTCCAGTCATCCAAACTTCCTCAACTTCATAGCGTTCTAAAACAGAAACTAATCCCGAAACATGGTCAGCATCGGGGTGAGTTAAGATTATTAACTCGATTTTCCGATCCCAAAAAGGAAGAACTTCTCCCAATTCACTCAAAACAGCTTCATCCGGACCGCCATCAATTAAAATATCGTCACCACTTGGAGTCTGGATTAAAATTGCATCTCCCTGACCAACATTTAAAAAATAAACATGCAAATCTCCATCTGGGCGAGTGGAAAAATAAATAAAACCTGTCCAAAATAGCACTAGAATCAAGCAAAATACCAGAAATGATTTTTTAGATCCCCACTTTTGTGGGGACAAGCTTTTTTCTTCCATTAAACCTCTTTCTTTCTCTTATTTAAAAACCACAAAAATAATCCTAAACAAAAGTAGTAACCGATAATCCAAAAAATGGAAAATTTTCCAATCTCAATACTGGCAAATTGAAATTTTGCCAAGAGATGAACAACCGAAGTAATATAATGTAGAATTAAAAACACTCCTACTCCTAAAACTCTTCCCAGTCCTCCCCATAAAATTGCTACCAAATCCGCGATGAAACCTAAAAGCATCGCATAGGGAATCAAAGGAAGAATTAAAATATTTGCAAAAGGAGAAATAATCGAAAGTCTTTTGAAAATAAAAATAATTAAAGGCAAAGCAAAGACTTGGGCACTCAAAGTTACAATTGCTGTTTCTCTGATCTCGAAAAAATTCGGCAGCCATTTCAAAATCTTTTCTAGGAAAGGATAAAAATATAAAATTCCTAAAGTTGCTAAAAAAGAAAGTTGAAAGCCCGCATCAAATTGAAGAATTTTGGGATTGATTAGAAGCATGATTGTCGCCGTGAGCACCACTCCATTAGTGATACCTTTTAATCTTCCAGATTTTAGTGCCCAGAAGGTCAAAATACCCATGATCGCCGCCCGAATAACCGCTGCTTGTCCTCCAACAAAAATTGCGAAAAAAGAAATTCCCAAAATCACAACCCAAAAAGAATATTTTCTCGGTAAAAAACCAAAAAACTTCATTAAAATATTTGCAATGATTGTGATATTCCAACCAGAAATTGCAATAATGTGAGTTAATCCGGTTGTATTAAAATCATTCATCAAGTTTTCCGGAATTGATTTTCGAGAACCATATAAAAGTCCATTTAAAAATGCCGCCGTTGGTTCGGGAAGAATGTAATTTACTTTTGATTCTAAATAATTTTTTGTTTTATAGATAGATTGATAAAAAATACTTCCTTTGTCATGATCAGTTAATTCGATCTTTGGCCAATAACAAACAGAATAAATATCCTGAAGGGCTAAATAATTTTTATATGAAAAATCCTCAAACTCAATTGGGGTTTTTAATTTACTTGTAATTTTAATTTGATCTCCATATTGAAATTTAGGATAAGCAAAAGTAGAAACCAGTGCTTTCCCTTTTAAATCAATCCCCTTAATAACAAATTTCTGACTCCCATTTTGAGTATAGGGGTTACTAACTATAATCCCCTCAAATGTCTGTTTCCCTTGATCATTGTGATAAATAAGGTTATTTTCTGAAAAATCCTGAGTATAGCTTTTTTGATAATAATAAACACCGCAAGCTAATAGGCAAAATGTAAGGGGTAAAATTAATAATTTTTTATCAATCAGGCAAATAAAAAGTAATCCAAATAAAATTATAAAAAATAACCCTGATTTAATTCCCAGATATCTTCCCAAAAACACCCCAAAAATAAATCCAAGGTTTAAATATAAAAAAACCTTGGATTTAGTAAAAAATTGATTGATTTTCATTGGTCCCAAATTAATAGACCCTTCGACTCGTCTCACTACGTAAGACTTGTTCGAGGTTGTTTTTTGCTTCCGGTAAAAAACAAAGCACCGGGTAGGTAAGGGACCACTTTCCTACTCGGTGCAATAATAGTTTAACATACTAATTATAAAATATCAATTACCCAATACTTGTTAGTTCCCCGCCTACTGGCAGGCAGGCGAGTTTCACTTAGAATCATGGTACAGTTTAAATATATCATTCCAGGATTGCAAAATGGTTCGAAGTTTAATTTCAGACCATCATTTATATCTATAAAATCAACATCCCATCCCCGAAACTATAAAAACGATATCTCTCCTTAATTGCCTCTGAATAAGCCTTATCTACAAGCTCTTTCCCCGCAAAAGCTGAAACCAACATTAAAAGTGTAGACTTTGGCAAATGAAAATTTGTAATCATTGCCGTTACTGACTTAAATTGATAACCCGGATAGATAAAAATATCTGTTTCTCTTGTCTGCGGAATAAATTTATTATTTTCAAAACTACTTTCAAGAACTCTAACAGAAGTCGTGCCCACTGCAATAATTCTCCGATCATCATTCTTGGCCTTATTTAAAACCTCAGCATTTCCGTTAGTTAACTCAAATCTTTCTGAATGCATTTTATGATTTTCTACTTTCTTATTTCTAACCGGCCTGAAAGTTCCCAAACCAACATGCAATGTTACAAAGACAAACTGGATACCTTTTTGTTTTAACTTTTCAATTAAAGCAGGAGTGAAATGAAACCCCGCCGTTGGAGCGGCAACAGATCCCTTGTCTTTGGCATAAACAGTTTGATATTCCGAACCTTTGATTTTGGAGTTTTGGATATACGGGGGTAAGGGAACTTCTCCACACCGATCAAGTAGGGAGCGCAGATCTGCGCTCCCTACATCGTTTTGTTTCATCTTCAACACTGCAACCCCATCTTCTAAAATCTCCTGTACAACCATTCTGAATTCTTGGTCATCTTCCCCAATCAAAATCTCACTCCCGACCTTAATTTTCTTGATGGGCTTGATTAAAAATTTTCCTAACTCCTCACCAATACTACTCAAAAACAATAAATCTAATTTCGCACCTCTTTTACCTTCAACAATTTTATTGCCTTTAATTTTCGCCGGAATTACCTCAGACTGATTGCAAACTAAAACATCGCCCTTTTTAAGATAATTAATAATCTCAAAAAATCGACGATGTTCAATTTTACCTGACTTACGATTTAAAACTAATAATTTTGATTTATCACGCTCCTTAAGCGGCTCTTGCGCAATTAAATCCGTAGGTAAATGATAATCAAATTCTTCTAAACGCATTTTATTCCGGATCTTTCTCATTTTTAAGCCATGTCTTGGCATGAATAATTTCCGGCCCATCCTCAGTTTCTTCCTCTCTTCTTTGTGTTCGAAGTCTTTTACTCGCAATGCGAGCTAAAGCCAATATCTTACGTTCCATTCTATAAGGGTGGGGAATGCTACGGAAGCTAAATCTTCCCGCTTCTGCCCCGGCAGATTCCACATCAACATCTCCAAATTGTAAAAACGTTGGAATAATTCCATCGACATCAACCTTAACATTTTGAATTTTTCTTAAATTCAATTGAGAAACATGTCGGGAGAAAAGCGCTCTTTGGTCAATATCAATTAGGCGTTGGTTAGTGACAAGCCAAATATCTAGATAATAATTCAACCAACCAACATAGGCAAATAAAATTACAAATAAAAAATAAGCACTTGAAATCAAAATAAATAAATTACGCCAAGCTTCTTCTAGCAATTCTGGCAAATAAGCATCGATTAAGATGTAACTAATCAGCCAAACTAGAATTAGGGTCAAGACAAAAAAAAGGTGCCCCATAAATTTAAACCAGTGCACTCTTGATAAAATCACGGTTGTTTCATCTCTACGTTGACCAGGAAAATGTTTTCTTAATTTAATCATAATGCTTGTCCCGGGCTTAATCCAGGATTAAAAACCAAAAATCGAAAAGTCTAAATCTTGACTCCAATCTGCACCAAGGATGTAAATCAGGGTAAAGATTGTAACGAGTAAGACAAATATTACAAAAACAATTGTTACATATTTAGTTGCATCACCAACAAACCCAAAATGAAAGGCATGATAAATAGCAAATGCAGCGAAAATAGCAAAAACAATTAAAAATAAAATGAAGATTATAATTGGAAAAATCATGAAATTAATTATCAATTGTTAATTGTTTTATATTTTATCCTCTGGTTCAACTTTTATTTCATCAGAAGATTCATTCTTTTTTAACCCAATCTTTTTATTCTTACCCTGTTGCTTGTTCTCCGAAGCAGATTTAGTATGATCAATCTTCTTTGCCTTTGATTTTTCTTTTTCTGGTTCTGGAACTAGCATCTTACATTCCCCTCCAAAAATTGCGCCCTCAGCGATCTTCAATCTACCAACCTCTATATCACCTAAAATTTTCCCTGTTTCAGTTAGTTCTAAAATTCCGTCAATTTTAAGATTACCCTCTACTGTACCAGAAATAATTGCACTACTAGCGGTAATATTAGCCTTAATTTCTGCAGGGCCACCAACGATTAAATGTTGCTTGACCTTAATCTCACCTTCAAGCCTTCCATCAATTCTCACATTTCCATCACTTCTTAAATTACCTTTTACATTTACTGATGCCTCAATAGTTGTTTCAATATCTTTTCCTTTTGTGGGCACCTCTGGTTGTTTAGTTTTAAACATGTTGAATAATGAATAATGGTTAATGTATTATTTATTTTCGATTGCTTTTTGAAGAACTGCTTTTTCTTCATCTGAAAGATGATGTTTAGAAACACCTTTTTCAATTGGTTTTGCATATATTCTAGTACCTTCACGGCTATGTAAACTACTAATTATAATTCCATTATCAAAGGAATCCAAAAGAGCGACTGCGAAACTTTGATCACCGCCAGAGTCGTCAAATGGATTATAGCGCATCAAAGAAACTTTTTTAATACATAAATCCGTAACAGCGCTTAGCTTTTTTAAGAAATTAGATAATTCCTGAATGCTCGCAGAATTTTGCTTGGTCTGTTTAACTTGATTCAATAATAATTCTTCCAAATCTGTTACTTTCACTCCTTTGAACATTTCTTTTCGCTTTTTGTTAGCTAAAAGTAATCTAATTTGGAGATAAACCACCCAAATCAAAAGGATTCCTCCTAGAATCAAGAGAAGGAGAATTAAGCTGGATTGGTTACTGTCAATGAAATCTGGCATATTTGTGGGTTATTAACTACTTTTATTATACAGAAATGGGATGGGGATAGCAATGGTTGGCAGTAACTATGCAAAGAGAGTCTGCGCTCCTCTACTCAATGATCTTCCCGCTACTCCAAATAATCTCAAAAATCATTTTAAGCGTTTTGGCAATTTCTGAGCTTTCAATGATAAAACCAAAGTTCTCCTTGTAATCTACAATTGAGGTATGATTTCCGTACATTTTAATCGCAACTTTTGAATTAAAAACATCACTCGGCAACATCCGAGTTTCGCGAAGTTCTTTCTTGTCCCGTTTTTTTAAATCAATGGTTTCTTGTGAAACTTCACTAATAATACGGAGTCGATTGCTATCGCTAAGTGCAGCTCGCTGCTTCATAAATTCATTACCAATTTTTTCTTGTTCTTTGGTCCAAAAAGATGGTGTGGTAAAAGCAACTCGCTCTCCTTTATATTTTAAAGCGTCATGATTAATTTGTGTCATACCTTCAAGACCATCATAATAAAAAACTTTTGGCTTTTGTCCGGAGGTATTATGAATCGCCTCAAACTCCGGTAAGGCTTTTTCTAATTGTTTAAGTTTATGTTGTTGCAACTCCAAAAGCTCCCTTGGTTTAAGTGCAATAAACATTCTCTTTTTCTCCTTACGGACTTGCCGAAACAATCCCAGTTCAATTAATCGATTAGAAAGATCATAAAAATAAGTTCTTTGAATTTGGGCTTTTTTGGCAATTTCACTTGCAGTAGTAGTCCCCAATTCCAAAGCAGCTAGATAAATACTAGCTTCTTTTTTGTTGAGGTTAAATTGTTTAAGGATTTCTTTTAGATCCATGGTGTAAAATTAAGGCTAAAATGTAGTTGTTTATTTACTACTTCTTATTCTAACAAACACTATATCTAAAGTCAAATTAAGGAATTTGTTAAATTATTATCTAATATTTGTATCCTTATTGTGACAATGAAGAGTTTTGATCTAGAATTAGGAAGGATTAGAAACAAGTTAAATATTATTAAAAACCGAAAGGAGCTTACAATGCAAAAAATTGAGAAAAATCTAAACAGTTCTCACAAGAAAGTAGAGAACAATCAAGGAGTTGATACGAATGAGGATCGAAAAGAAAGCACCATCCATAGTTGTTGTGCTTAAAGCCAAATTTCTCATCCCCTCATTCAGAAGATACGTCAGAAAAAGATATATGGGGGGGGGTTAAAACTGAAAAACCTACAATCATGAAAGCTAGTTTGGTTGTAGAGTTAAATTAAGCAAAAATTAATATTAACTAAAGTAATGCAGGAAAAAGTATCAGCAAAACCAAAAGAGAAAGATAAATTCTGGTATGGCTTGCCAGCGGTTTTTTATCAAGAAAAGTATTTGGTTTTTTCGCCTTATAAAAAAGAAATTATTCCCCTCAGCTTAAAAGAACTTAATGATCCTAAAATAGCAGAGGATTTTTTTAAAGAAGGTTATATTGGCAAACCTCAACGTGAAGCTAAATATACTACCGATCTTTTTCTAGTGATCACGGAAAATTGTAACCTTGCCTGCACCTATTGTTATGGATTTTATGGAGAGAAAAATGGAGTAATGACCAAAGAAACTGCTCTTACTATTATTAAAGAAAGGCTCGAGAAAGACCATTCTCCTTCTCCAAAAGTACGCATTCTTTTCTTTGGGGGAGAACCGACTTTGCATTTTCCTTTAATTAAGACAGTAGTTGATTATCTTAAGGAACGAAAAATCAAAACAGATTTTGCTATTTTCACAAACGGCGTGGTCAATGATAAAATTTTAGATTTTTTAGTCAAGAATAATTTTACCTTTCAATTATCTATTGATGGTTTACCTGTAGTTCAAAACAAGCAGAGGCCCCTCAAAGGTGGCGGTTCATCTAGCTCTTATGTAGAGAAAACAATTAAAAAGTTAGTTAAAACGAAAGCCTGGCTTGCAGTAAAGATGGTGGTGACTGAAAGGGGTGCAGGCAAAATGGTAGAGTCAGCAAAATATTTAGCAGACCTGGGGGTTGAGCATTTACAAATTGAACCAGCACGAATTCATGGGCGAGCAGCTAGGAATAATATTAAAGCAGTTACAACAAAAGAATTTATTGATAATTTCTTCACTGCCGTACGAGTAGTTGCTAAAACAAATTGTAAAATTTCTAATTTAGCTTTTGCGAATCTATACACTCCTTCGGATTGTTTTTGTGGAAAAGTAGGAAGCAAGAAAATTATGGTTAATTGGGATGGCAAATTATCAAAGTGCATTGAAAATGTTGATAATCCAGAATCTTATTTTCAAGTCGGAACGGTTAAGAATAAAAGGGTAAACCTGAATCAAAAAAGATTTAACCAGATCCGAAATCTCTCTGTGAATTCAATGCCCAAGTGTCAAGACTGCTTTGCAAAATACATCTGTGGCGGAGGTTGTTTTCATCGGAATAATCAGTTAACTGGGAATTTTTTAACTCCGGATGATGAAGACTGTAAGTTGAAACGGGAAATGTTAAAAAGGTTAATTGTTTATTTGTATGAGGGAAAGTAAAAAATAATTAAATAGATAGCTGTCTTAATTTAAAAGAGGTTTTAATACCTCTTTTCTATTTCCCTTGCCCCACCCCCTCTCCCTCCTGTATAATAAAAACAGCTTAGCTTTTCTAATTAAATAAAAATGGCAAATAGGAAGAAACGCAATAAGAGCAAAAAACGCCGTCAAAAAGAACGACTTAAACGACGTAAAGAGCAAGTCTTAGCCCAGCAACAAAAAAGTCAAAATGTTGAAAAAATTAAAGAAGAAGACAGCACTACATCTAAAGTAAAAACTGAAAAGAAAATTAAACCAGAAGAAAAAAAGCTTGCTCCTGCGAAAGCAGGAGAAGAACAAAAAAATAATCCGGAACGGAAAGCGGTTGTTAGAGATATTAAGAAAGTTTTAGGAGTATCTATAATTATTATTGTTGTCATGGTCGGAATGGGAATAATTATCGAACTAACAAGCTGGTTAGACCCTATAAAGAACTGGATAAGCAGTTTGACTGGATAAAATTTACAGGAAACAAAAGCTCCCGGATTTACCAGGGAGTTTTTGAATTAAATAAAATTCAATGATTCTGCCGATACTGTAAACCCTCCGCAATATGTTGGGTTTTTATTTTTGTTTCACACCCCGCCATGTACCGTCTGGTACATGGCCCCGCCTTCTTGCCACGCCGAATGGCTGTGGTCATGGCGGGGTTTCCTTCCAAATCCGCAATTGTCCGAGCTACCTTCAAAACTCGATGGTACGCTCTAGCCGAAAGATTCATCTGGCTAACTGCAGTTTTCAAAAGCTTTTGACTTTCATTGTTAACTTGACAATATTTTTTAATTTGTTCAAGTCCCATCTCCGCATTCACTCTCACCCTTAAGTCATTTTTAAATCTTTCCGTCTGAATGAATCTTGCTTTTTCAATTCGCTCTCTAACCAAAACGGAGGACTCTCCTTTTTCATCATTAATTAATTTTTCATATTTTACTCGAGCAACTTCTACTTGCAGGTCAATCCGGTCCAAGAATGGGCCGGAAATTTTTTTCTGATAATTCGCAACTTGCATTGGGCTACAAACACATTCGCGGTTTTGGTCAGTTAAATACCCACAAGGACAAGGATTCATGCTTGCAACCAGAGTAAAGGCTGCAGGAAAAGTAATCGTTCCTTGAGCTCTAGAGATTGCCACCTCACCATCTTCGAGCGGTTGTCTTAAGACTTCCAGAACCTGACGGGGGAATTCGGGTAATTCATCCAAAAATAAAACTCCGCGATGACTTAAGGAAATTTCGCCTGGCTTAGGCCATTTCCCTCCGCCGACTAAGGCGACCGCAGAGCTAGTGTGATGTGGGGATCTAAAAGGACGCTCCCAAACTAAGGGTTTTTCATCCGAAAGTAATCCCGAGATACTATAAATTTTACTAACTTCCAAAATCTCCCCTGTTGTTAAAACAGGCAAGATCGAAGGAAGGGCTTTGGCTAATAAAGTTTTCCCCGATCCAGGTGGCCCCGACATTAGTAAATTATGACTCCCCGCAGCAGCAATTTCTAAGGCTCTTTTGGCAAATTCCTGACCTTTGATTAAACTCAAATCATTGTTATCAACAATGGTAGTTCGCGAGTCGAGTGAAAATCCTTTGGTCTTAATGATTTTAAAATCACCTTTTTGTAAAACAAGTTGTCTAAGATTTTTCAATGGACAAATTTCAACACCTTTTACCAAATTTGCTTCTTTAAAATTTGCCTCCGGTAGAAAAACTGTTTTGATTCCTTTTCTTTTTGCAAAACTGATTACCGGCAAAATTCCATTTACAGGTTTTAATCCACCATCCAGAGAAAGTTCACCAATAAATAAACTTTTTGTCTCATCAAAATCAATCTGCCCTGCCGCTTTCAAAATTCCTGCCGCAATAGGTAAATCATATGTTGGTCCTTCTTTTTTCAAATCCGCAGGAGCAAGATTAACAGTAATTCTTCCTCCGGGGAAATAAATATCATTATTGCGAGCTGCTAATTTCACCCGATATCTCGATTCATCTACCGCTTTATCAGGCAGACCAATAATAATAAAGTTAAATAACCCCCCTGCAACATTGACTTCAACTTCGACTTCTTCACAGTCAAGCCCAATCAAAGCAACACTTTTGATTTTAACTAACATAGTGGTCCCTTTTTTAAATTGTCATTCCCGCAAAAGCGGGAATTTAAAAATATAAATTAACAGGACAGCAAAGAATGGCCATTCTCTACTGCATTATTATTCTGTAAACTCTCGAACCAATTCCCCCGCTTCCTCAACACTCTTTACCCAATTAATTTTTCCATTCCGCTTAAACCAAGTCATCTGCCGCTTCGCATAATTTCTTGTATCCTGCTGAATTTTCTCAATCGTCTCTTGTGAGATCTTATAATTTTTCATTACCTTTTCTAATGTTTCCCATCTCCCATCTCCCATCTGACATCTAACATCTTCTAAGATTTGCCTATAACCAATTCCTGAAAATGACCCATGTTTAAAATCACATCCTTGAGAATAAAACTTTTTAACTTCATCCACCAGTCCTTGATCAATCATTTCTAAAACTCTTTTGTTTATTCTTTGATAAAGTTTTTCACGGTCAACTTCAATCCCAATCATTAAAATATCAAAGTCTGGTTTTCTTGTAGTCTGTTTTTCTGTAATTGACTTCCCAGTTTTGATTACAACTTCCAACGCCCGCACCACTCGCCGTTTATTTTGCATGTCAATCTTTCCGCAGACAGTTTTATCTAATTTTTCTAATTGTTTTTGAAGTTCGATTAAGCTTTTAGACTCTAGTTCTTTACGTAACTTAAGGTCCGGTTTATCTCCAGGTAAAACATAACCGTCTGTAATCGCATTGATATATAATCCCGTCCCGCCGACTAAAAATGGAAAGTTGCCTCGCTCCCAAATTTCCTCCATTTTTTGATAAGCTGTTTTTTGATAATCAGAAACACTGAAATCCTCTCCCGGTTTTTTGATATCAATCAAGAATTGCGGGAAACTTTTATCTTTTGCAGTTCCAATATCAAGACCTTTATAAACCTGTTTACTATCTGCAGAGATCACCTCCGGGCACCATGCGGTGCCCGACGCCGCCTGAAATTGCTTGATTAATTTTTTCGCTAAACCAGTTTTACCTGACGCCGTCGCTCCCAAAATCACAACCAATTTTTTCTTAACATTTTTTAATTTCTTTCCACTTCTCACTTCTGCCATCTCACATCTGCCATCTACCATCCCCTCAAGTCCCCAATTTAAATCTCTAAGCACTATTACCGTAACAAACTTACCAATCAGATTTTTATCACCTTTAAATCTGACTGTCTTAAATCCTTCATCCTTTCCAATTAGACAGTCGCCTTTTTGCTTTTCCACTAAAACTTTAATCTTTTTACCAATTAATTTTTTGTTTTGTTTTTTAATATTTTTTGATAAAACTTTATTTATTTTTTGATCACGAGATTTTTTATCTTCATAGGAAACATCATCTTTCAATTTAAACGCCGCAGTTTTTTCTCGTGGAGAGTAACGATTGATATATCCCATTTCAAATCTCACTTCCTCAAATAATTTAACCGTATTTTCAAATTGTTTTTTAGTCTCCCCCGGGAACCCAACAATCACATCAGTAGAGATAATAATTCCAGGAACAGCTTTTCGGGCTTTTTTAATTAATTCCTTATAATGTTCAGCTGTGTATCTCCGATTCATCGCTTTTAAGATTTGATTATCGCCAGATTGAACGGCTAAGTGAAGATAATTTGTGACTTTGGGTAATTTAGCAATTGCTTGAATAAGCTCGTCTGAAAGGTCTTTTGGGTGAGAAGAAAAAAACCGAATCCAAAAATCTCCCTTAATATTATTTATTAATTCTAATAACTGCGGAAACGATTCTTTAAATTCAAATTTCTGATTTCTGATTTCTGATTTCGTCCTATAACTATTTACATTTTGCCCCAACAATGTAATTTCTTTATACCCCCGATCAACCAAATCTTTAACTTCATCGTAAATCTCATCCATCGGTCGGCTTTTTTCTCTATCTCTCGCATACGGTACAACACAGTAAGAACAGAAATTATTGCAGCCGAATGAAATAGGGACATAAGCTTGAAATTTCGAATTATGACTTGGGATTATCTCAAAAAATTCTTCTTTGATTTCATTCTTTACTTCTGGAAAATATTTTATAAGTTCTTGATCCCATTTTGACAAATCTTTAATCGATAATAATAAAACTTGGCGGCTTAATTTTTTTGTTAGAAATTCTTCTCCGTGATATAACATGCAACCAGTGATGATGATTTTTAAATCTTTTTTGATCGGATGATTTCTTTGGATTAAATTAATTTGACCCATCACGCGGTTTTCCGCAGATTGCCTAACCGAGCAAGTGTTAAAAATTAATAAATCAATCTTTTCCCAGTCTTCAGTTTTTTTAAAGCCTAATTTTTCAAGGTAGCTTGAAACTCGCTCCGAGTCGGAGGTGTTCATCTGGCAACCAAATGTGAGAATTTTATAAAACATGTTATTTTATGGATCCCGGATCAAGTCCAGGATAAGTCTATTTTAGCATAGAAAGATTAAGAGAAAATTAAAACGCCCCCTTCGAAAGGGGGGCTAGAATAAATTGTCATCGGCACTAATTCCAGCTGGGATCGAAATTTAACCACCCTATTACGAATAAGGCGATCAATATTATTGTGCCAACAATAAGAATTGAGATTATTATGGCACATATTTTAATAACTACACCTTTCATGCCGGAACCTCCTCTTCTTGGTTAATAGAAAGAAAATAGGAAAGTTAAAGGGCGCTACTTCGCTATCCTTAAGATAGGTTTTAAAATAACACAAAATTAACCCCGAGTCAAGGATTATGCTATAATACCAACAGAATTACTAATCACCATATGCGCACAGAGACTTGGCTCAGACAACAATTAACCTTAATCTGGCAAAATTTCTTCCCAGATATTGAACGCAAAAATCCCGTTGAAATCAAATTTGGGCGGCGTTGTCGCAATCAAATGGGATCGATTAGATTAGAGGATAAAAAAACTACTATTACAATCAACTCCTTATTCAAAAACGAAACTATCCCGGATTATATCGTGACCGCAACAATTGCTCATGAATTAGCTCATTATGCCCATGGCTTCAGCTCCCCTCACCATAAACTCCAACGTTACCCTCATCAGGGCGGAATCGTTGATAAGGAATTGCGAGAACGAGGTCTAAAAAACACTATTGCGAAGCAAAAAGTCTGGCTCAAGAAAAATTGGCAAAATTATATTGAAAAACACTTTCCGCCAAGCAAATCTAGAATCAGAAGGAAATATACTTATAAATTTTTTCCATTTTAATATGTTATATATTGTTGCAACTCCAATCGGCAACCTCAAAGACATAACCTTTCGTGCAATCGAAACCTTAAAAAAGGCTGACCTGATCGTTGCTGAGGACACTCGTCAAACAAGCAAATTACTGAATCATTATGAGATTAAAAAGCCTTTAGAAAGCTACCATCACCATAGCAAGGAAAATAAAATTAATTATTTAATTCAAGAACTAGAAAAGGGTAAGGATTTGGCGCTAGTTACAGATGGCGGCACTCCCGGCATTGCTGATCCTGGAAATTTATTAATCGAAAAAGTTACCCAAAAACTGCCGGAGATAAAAATCGTTCCAATCCCTGGACCAAACGCCGCAACCGCCTTACTAAGTGTAAGTGGAATCAATACAGATAAATTTTACTTTATAGGTTTTCTACCACATAAAAAGGGGCGAAAAACCAAAATTGAATCCCTCAAAAATATTGACGTTCCGATTGTAATTTATGAATCTCCGTATCGAATTGAAAAATTATTAAAACAAATTTTAGAATATTTAGGAGATCAAGAAGTTATCATTGGTAGAGAGTTAACTAAAAAATTTGAAGAAATTATTCGCGGGAAAATCTCTAAAATCTTAGAAAAACCATTTAAAATAAAAGGTGAGTTTACCTTGATCATTAAACCAAATCATGAATAAATTTTACGTAACAACTTCTATTATGTACGCCAATGCCAAGCCTCACATTGGACATGCTTTGGAGTTAATCCAGGCTGATGTTTTAGCACGTTTGCACAGGCAAAAAGGTGAAAAAACTTTTTTCCTAACCGGCACTGATGAACACGGGATAAAAGTTTACCGCACTGCTCAGAAGGCAAACAAAGACATCCAAGATTTTTGTGATGGAATATCCCAAAATGTTAAAGACCTGAAAAAAACTTTGAATCTTTCTAATGATGCTTTCATTCGCACTAGTGACCCTGAACACAAAAAAAGTGCTCAGGCACTTTGGAAACTTTGTGAAAAAGATATTTATAAGAAAAAATACAAAGGCCTTTACTGCGTCGGTTGTGAAAGATTTTTGACTAAGAGAGAATTGGTTGATGGAAAGTGTATTAATCATAATAAGGAGCCAGAGTTAATCGAGGAAGAAAATTATTTTTTCAAACTTTCCAATTATCAAGATAAACTTTTAGATTTTTATAAAAAGAATCCTGATTTTGTTATTCCAGAAAAACGTTTTAACGAAATTAAGAGTCTTGTCAAAGAAGGATTAACCGACATTAGTGTTTCGCGTTCAAAAGAAAAACTGCCGTGGGGGGTACCGGTTCCCGGTGACGACACCCAAGTAATATATGTTTGGTTTGATGCTTTAACTAATTATATCTCTGCATTAGGTTGGCCCAAAGAAACTACGAATTTCAAGACGTTTTGGCCGGCAAATGTGCATGTAATCGGCAAAGATATTAACCGTTTTCATACTGCCCTTTGGCCCGCAATGTTAATGAGCGCAGGGATAGAGCTTCCAAAACAAGTTTTAGTGCATGGTTTTATCAATGTTGACGGACAAAAACTAAGCAAATCACTTGGAACTTCTATTGACCCAATTGAATTAGTCAAAAAATACAGCGTCGATGCTGTGAGATATTATCTTTTGCGAGAAATTCCAGCGACAGAAGACGGCAATTTTAGTCAAACAAGATTCAAAGAACGCTACAACAATGACTTAGCAAATGACCTTGGGAATCTTTTAAACCGTGTGCTTACCATGATGAATAATGATAAAATCAAACCAGTTAAATTTACTAAAAAATATTCCTCAGTAGATGAACTCAAAAAAGATTATCCGCAGTGTTATATTTTTGAGAATAAACGCTACGAAGAATCCCTCAAAAACTTTAGATTTGATTTTGCTTTAGAGGAAATTTGGAAAGTGGTTGCTGAATCGAATCAATTGATTGACAAAGAAAAACCGTGGGAATTAGCCAAAAGCTTGTCCCTGCGAAAGCAGGGAACGGACAAAAAGAAATTAGAGTTTGTCTTACAAAATTTACATAGTCGTCTGGATGTTATCAGTTGTTTAATTGAGCCATTCTTACCTGAAACAGGAAGTAAGATGCGCGAACAATTAAAAACCTTAAAGCCAGAAGTTTTATTTCCTAAAATTCAGTAATGATTCTACCAATTCTCTCTGCCATCAGCAGATCCGCAGAAATAATTTTAGATAAACAAATCCTTTCTCGTCAAAAAGTAGATTTTAGAAATTATCTTGTTGGCGGTTTTTTGCTTATCCTTGTAGTAGGAGGAGTTATTGGGATCTTTTTCGGAGAGATAAGTAGTTCTTTTTTTCAATTTTCATTTCTCCTAGCTTTTATTGGAGTAATTGCAACAGCAGTTGGTTGGAACGCAATTTTTTATCGCGCAATCCAACATGAGAAACTTACCGATGTCGAACCAATTATCTTGGCAACCCCATTATCCGTAATATTGATTGGAGCGATCTTTATTCCCGATGAAAGAGAATGGAAATATATTATTTTAGGCGTGATCGCAGCTCTAAGTATTATTATCGCGCATATTCGAAAAAGTCATCTACACTTTAACATTTATTCCTTATCTCTAGTCGGTTATGTTTTATTGTTCGGATTTGAAGCTTTATTTTTAAAAGTAGTTCTTGCCAATTGTAATGCTTTTGCACTTTATCCAATTCGAGTCTTTTTTGTAATGATAATTCTTGCCTTAATTTTTCGGCCGCCTTTAAAAAAATTGCGCAAGAAAGATTGGCTTTCTCTTGTTGTTGTTGCATTAATTGCAAATACTTACCACTTATTCCTTTATTTAAGTTATGATATCTACGGAATTACTTTTACTGCTTTATTTATTGTTTTAGAGCCAATCTTAATTTATCTAGCTTCATTATTCTTTTTTAAAGAGAAGTTTTATTGGCGTAATATTGTTGCCGCAGTAGTTGTGGTTGGTTGTGTTATTACCGCGCTACTTGTTTAAACAATTTTAACCATTAATTAAATTAAAAAATGAAAACAATTTTATACATGGCAACCACAGCAAACGGCTATGTTGCAAGGAAAAATGACGAAACTCCTTGGTCAGATGAAGAATGGGAGAGTTTTAAGGAAAAAGTTAGTGAAATCGGGAATATTATCATCGGTCGTAGGACTTACGACATTATGAAGGAAGCAAAAGATTTTCAAGAAATAGGAAACCCATTCACGGTTGTTTTGACAAGAAAAAAACGTGAAAATAGTGAAAATTTTGCTTTTGTAGACTCACCCCAAAAGGCATTAGAGTTATTAAAAGAAAAAGGATTTTCCAAAACCTTAATTGCAGGAGGGCGCATGTTAAACTCTTCATTCTTGAAAGAAAATTTAATTGATGAAGTTTATTTAGATATTGAGCCATTTATTTTTTGCGAAGGAATTAAATTATTCCAAGACTACAAATTAGAAAAAAAGTTAAAGCTACTTGGCACCAAACAAATTGGCAAAAATACCATTCAACTTCATTATAAAATTTTGAAATAATATTATGGATCTCGCAAAATTTCTTGTCCTAGCAAAAATGAATACATACGCTACTACCGGAGAGGGCGGCGAAAATATCCTTGATGATGGGTGTAAAAAGTTAAGTTTTTCTAAAGACAATTTTCGATATAGAGATCAATACTTTGGATCCAATCCGTTTATTGGAGAAGAAATTGTTTGGGAAAATAATAAAATAGTTTGGGGTATGAATTATTATGGAGCTACTACATCAAACATTGTGCCAGTTAAGAAAGTTTATCAATTTTTAAAAACTGTGATGCAAAAAATAACGGAAGAGCAACCTTTCCGCGGACCAGATAACTTTCAAGATGGTGATTTCAAATATTTCAATAGAAGCAAAGGATATATTAAGCTATTTAAAGGCGAAGAATTGATTAAATACAAAGGACGAGAAGTTTATAAGCTACATTATCACGGAGGAAAAATATAGTTAGAATCATCCCCATCAGCCATCTACCATCTAACATCGTTTCATGTTCGATACCCACGCCCATCTAAATTTCCCTGAATTCGATTCCGACCGGGATCGTGTAATTGAACGCGCCAAAAGTGTGAAAATCACTGGAATTATCAATCCTGGATCTAGCTTAAAACACAGCCGCCAGGCAGTAGAGCTAGCTCAAAAACACGATTTCATTCATGCCGGAGTAGGCTTACATCCCCATGAAGCTGCCGGATTAACCAGTGAAGATATTGATTTAATCTTAAAAAAACTTGGTGAATTAATTACAAATAATAAAAAAATTATAGTGGTTGGAGAAATTGGGTTGGATTATTATAATGTTGATCGTGATTTAGACAAAGAATCATTAGATGAGGGAAAAATAATCAAGGAAATTCAACGAATTAAGGGAGTTCAGTCAAAATTATTTAAATCACAACTCGAGCTAGCAAAGTCGGAAAGCCTGCCCGTGATAATTCATTGCCGCGATGCCTACCCCGAAATGTTAGATATCTTATCAAATTACAAAATTCCTGGCGTCGTGCATTGTTTTAGTGGAAATTTTAAACAAGCCAAAGAATTTTTAGATTTAGATTTTCATTTATCGTTTACGGGTGTGATTACCTTTGTTAAAGATGACGATGAGTTAATTAAAATTATCAAAGAGATTCCTTTAGAAAAAATATTGCTGGAAACTGACGCACCTTATTTAACCCCTGAGCCAAATCGAGGCAAGAGGAACGAACCAGCATATGTACGGTTTATTGCAGAGAAAATTGCTAAGGTTAAGGGTGTTTCAATGGATGAGGTGGTTAAGGTTACGGATGGGAGTGCGAAAAAATTGTTTGGGATTTAATGCATTCATAAAATAATATCCGTAGAGGCGCATTGTATGCGCCTCTTTTGAATTATCATATCATTTATTTTTTTCCGGAGCCGCATCGCAATGCGGCTTTACGTCTCATCTCATCCATTTTTTCTTGAAAGGCCATCGGGTTATTACGGGTATATTCACGATAAATATTTAATTCATTTTCGTTGCGGATAACGCGGTCGTGGAAACGGGTTTGCCAGACGAAATTGAAAAATCCCGATGTGTGGATTTGATTGGTTGCGGCACATTTAAATCCACGAATAATTGATGATAAATTGTTTGATTGGATGCCGAATTTGTTTTTGTATTGGGATGGTGATTGTTGTAGAGACGCGCTGCAACGCGTCTCTACGGTGTGCGTTCCCAACGTATTATCATATACACCAATTTTTTGTTCATATTCATCCGGATCAAAATCATCCGCAAACGGAATACCATTAAAAAATTTGTTTGTAATAAATAAAATCAAATGCAAATGATTTGGCATAATAACCCATTCATCCAATTCAACATTTTCGCGCATTTTTGGTGTGTTTAACCATTCCCGTTTAACAATTTCCCCAATTTTTGATAATTGCATTTTTCCATTAACCACCTTGCCAAAATAATCTTTACCATATTGTATTTTAATCGTGATAAAATATACGCCAGGCCAGGCATAATTCCATCCTTCTAATCTCGCAGATTTAATTCGATATTTTCCTTGAAATAATTCTGACATAATAACATTTAAATGATCAATACCACTATGCCATCCGAACATTAAATCAATATTAATTTAAAATTAATATTATTAAAAAACGACCCCGGGTTAACGGGGGCGTTTTTTGTTTGCGGTTTTATTATTTCTTTTTGTCGCCATCAGTTTTCTTTTTCTTCACCTCTTCATATTCACCTTCTTTCACATCGCCTTTTTTGTCTTTCTTATCTTTATCGCCTGCTTTTGCTCCAGGTGGGGGTGTTTGCCCCTGACTCTGCTGCTCATACATTGCCTGACCAATTTTCTGTGCAGATTCGCTTAATTCCTCAGAGGCTTTTTTAATTGCCGCTGTATCATCTGAATCTTTAACCTTTTTCAAGGTTTCAATTTTTTCTGTTACTTCTTTTTTGTCTTTATCGGAAACTTTTTTGCCTGCATCTTTCAGAACTTTTTCTGTGGAGGTAATTAATGTCTCGGCATTATTTTTTACTTCAATCTTTTCTTTCTTTTTCTTATCTTCATCAGCATGAGTTTCGGCGTCTTTTTTCATTTTTTTAACTTCATCTTCACTTAAACCAGATGAAGCTTGAATGGTAATTTTTTGTTCTTTACCGGTTGCTTTATCTTTTGCAGAAACATTTAGAATTCCATTCGCGTCGATGTCAAAAGAAACTTCGACTTGCGGAACACCGCGTGGTGCTGGGGGAATTCCATCTAACATAAATCGTCCCAAGGTTTTATTATCTGCTGCCATTGATCGTTCTCCTTGCAAAACATGAATTTCAACGGATGGTTGGTTGTCTGCGGCAGTTGAGAAGACTTGTTTTTTTGAAGTTGGGATAGTTGCGTTCGCATCGATTAATTTGGTGAATACTCCGCCGAGAGTTTCGATTCCCAAAGACAAAGGGGTAACATCCAAAAGTAAAACGTCTTTGACATCCCCAGTTAAAACTCCACCCTGAATCGCAGCCCCAATTGCGACAACTTCATCTGGGTTTACACCTTTGTGAGGTTCTTTGCCAAAAAATTCTTTGACGGCTTTTTGAACAACTGGCATTCTAGTTTGACCTCCAACTAAAACTACTTCATCAATGTCTTTAATGTCTAATTTGGCATCTTTAAGAGCTTTTTCACACGGATCAATTGTGCGCTTAACCAAGTCGGCAGTTAATTCCTCAAGCTTTGCTCTAGAAAGAGTAATGTCCATATGTTTCGGTCCAGAGGAATCGGTGGTAATAAATGGTACATTCACTTGAGTTTCGGCTGTTGAAGATAATTCAATTTTTGCCTTTTCTGCTGCTTCTTTTAAACGCTGCAGTGCCATTTTGTCTTTCCTTAAATCAATTCCTTGGTCTTTGTTAAATTCGTCTGCAAGGTAATCGATTACAACTTGGTCAAAGTCATCTCCGCCAAGGTGAGTATCTCCGGTTGTGGATTTTACCTCAACTACATCATCGCCTACTTCTAAAATAGAAACATCAAATGTTCCTCCACCTAAGTCAAAAACAGCAATTTTCTCATTCTTTTTCTTGTTCAATCCATAAGCAAGCGCGGCTGCAGTTGGCTCATTAATAATTCTTTTAACATTAAAGCCAGCAATTTTCCCTGCGTCTTTGGTTGCTTGACGCTGCGAATCATTAAAGTAAGCCGGGACTGTGATCACCGCTTCTTTGATTTCTCCGCCTACATAATCTTCCGCATCAGCTTTCAATTTTTGTAAAGTCATTGCCGCAATTTCTTGAGGGGTATGATCTTTGCCACCCATCTCCACCTTAACCCCACCATTTGCTTTTTTGATTTTAAACGGCATCGTTTCGATGTCTTTTTGGACTTCTTTGTCGTCAAAAGATCGCCCAATTAAGCGTTTAATTGAGAACAAGGTGTTCTCGGGGTTGGTAACAGCTTGGCGTTTTGCTAACTGCCCGACTAATCGTTCTCCCTTTTTATCAATCGCGACTACAGAAGGGGTTGTACGATTTCCCTCTTTGTTGGCAATCACTGTTGGCTCTCCATCTTCAATTACTGCCATGCAAGAGTTAGTTGTTCCTAAATCGATTCCTAAAATTTTACTCATAATGTATTTTCCTTTAATTAATAATTATTATTTTAATTCCTATGTGATAAGCGCATCTGATATCTGACGTCATTCCGCCACCCTTACCTTTGCTGCTCGAATCACTCTTCCATTTAACTTAAATCCCCTTGCTACTTCTTCAACAATCTCTCCGGTCTTAAAGTCTTTATTTTTAATACTCTCAATTGCTTCATGAAATTCTGGATTAAATTTTTGTTTTCCAGTCTCAATCTCCTCAATTCCATTTTCTTTTAAAACATTTAGCAATATATCTTCAATCGCAACCACCCCTACGGCCCAATCATTCCCCTTTAAATCTTTGGGGATGTGTTCCAAGGCAAGGTCAAAAGCATCAACTACAGGTAAAAATTTTAAAATTAATTCTTCATTGCAATATTTAATCAGTTCTGTTTTCTGCTCTTCGGTTTTTTTACGGTAATTAATCTGATCCGCTTTTGCCCGCTGCCAACCTTCCAAATTCTCTTTCACTTGCCCTTCCAATTCCTTAATTTTACTATTTTCATCACTTTTCTTGAGTTTATTATCTTTTTTGTTTTCCGACTTCTTCTTTCTTTTTTCTGATTTCATAATTCTACTTAAAATATAATTAAATTCTTGATTCTAATGCTCTTGCAAATTGATTCAAAATTGCTTGGTTATAATCATAACGCATCCGCTTGGGGCCAATAATTGCTAAAATTCCTTGCAACTCTTTTGGGCCAAAAAGGGTACGAATGATTCCACACTTCTGAATACCTTCTTGTGAGCTCTCACCACCAATCGTAACTTGAGATTTTGTATCTGAGGGAACTTGTGAGAATAAATTTAAAAGTTGTGGGAGATCTTCCAAAATTTCTACAATCTGGGAAGATTTTTTGGCATCTTTGAATTCAGGTTGTTTTAGGAGATTCGCAATTCCGGTGTAGTAAATTTTTTTAGTCGGGGAAATGCCAATTGCAATATTTTTGGTTAACTTTGCAATTTCGGAAACTGCTTGGGATAATAGTTCATCAATATTTTTTGCTTCTATAAAAAAGTCTGAATCTTCAAAGTCTAGAATTAACTCTGGCAAGAAATCATCTACAAAAATACGATAGCCTTGATCAGTCGGGGCACAACCTGAAGAGGTGTGCGGATGCATCAAAAAACCTTCTTTTTCAAGCCCCTTAAGTTCGTTTCTGATCGTGGCGGAGCTTAGATCAAGATTAGAATGTTCTGAAAGCCATCCAGAGCTGACTGGCTCGGCAGTATCAATAAACTCTCTCAAAACTGCATTGAAGATAAATTTCTGCCGATCGCTAAGCATTTTTATGGCTAATAAATAAGGTTTTATGCCATTTTTAGCAGTCGCTATTAATGACTGCTAATTTAATATAACATAGCTAAAATTTGTGTCAAGAGGGTTTTGAGGTATAAAAAAACAACCTCTCGGTTGTTTCATCCTCAATCTGGCATCTGACATCAGCCATCTAACATCCCCGTCCGGCATACCTCCGCATAATACCTTGCACTCTCGCGAATCGTCCGTTTTTGGGTTTTATAGTCTATTTCAATCAATCCAAATCGCATCTTAAACCCTTCCGCCCATTCAAAATTGTCTAAAAGCGACCAATAGAAATATCCCTGAACATTCACTCCCTCATCAATCGCTTTTAAAACATTTTCTAAATAACCGTGAATTATTTTTTTGCGATACTTATCCCGCGCATCCGCAATTCCGTTCTCGGTGATATAAATTGGGAGATTGTATTTTTTCAATTCTTTTAAGCAATGATAAATCGAAGGTGGATGCACTTCCCAACCGATATCAGAAACAATTTTGTTTGGAGATTTTTTTGTAAGGTGGAGTTCATCAAGCTTATCAAATTTCTTCCCAAGATCAATGTAATTATAATGATTCAAGCCAATAAAATCACTTTTTTTATAAATGAATTTTAGAAATAAAACATTCCAAATCAAGCGGGAGAAATAAGCGCCGATTATTTTAAGAGGGTTTTTAGTTGTTCTATAATCGTAATGAAAGTTATTTTTAACGATTCCGATTTTTAGCTTTGGGTTAATTGTCTTTGCGATCTCAAAGGTTTTTTTATGTGCTTTGACCATCTGGATAAACATCCTTGTAGCACTGAGAAGATTTCGCTTCCCCGGCGGCCAAATTGCGGCAATTGTCCCGCAAGAAATCTGGACTAATGGTTCGTTAATTGTCATCCAAAATTCTGCTTCGTTTCCTAGCTCTTTAAGGACATATTCAGCATATTCCGCAAAATATTGAGAGGCTTTTTTGTTTTTCCAGCCACCTTTTTTGGAAAACCAGATTGGGATTGTGAAATGATGAAGAGTAACAAAAGGTTTGATTCCGCGCGTTTTCAAAGCCCGAATCACCTTGCGATAATGTTCAATCTCCTTCTCATCAAAAACCCCTTCCTTCGGATTGATTCGGCTCCATTCAATTGAAAAACGATGAGCGTTGTGGTTCATTTCCTTGGCCAAATCAAAATCCTTTTCGTATAAATTATAACTATTACAAGCCTGCCCGCATTGTTCAAGATTGTGGGCTTTTTCAAACTCGGCCCAGTCGCAGTTAAAATTACCACCTTCTATTTGATAGGAAGAGGTAGTCGCTCCAAAGAGAAAATTTTTCGGGAATTTTTGGGACATTAAGAAAATATTAACGAAAGATTAAAATCAAATTGAGCCGCGGCGCCGTGCACCGTCTGGTGCGGGGCAGCGCCCTGTACCGAACTGCGTCATGAACCGCATGGTTCATGATGGTACAGGGAGGAGAAAGTTTTTGGGGAATTTTTTGTTACTCATTACTTTTATTATAACAAAAAACAGGAACTATTGTTAAATCTGTTTTTGGAATTAGATTTTTAGGAAACATGCTATAATTAGATTACAAGGTTCCTTAAAAACTGGCAGGGAAATTAATTAGCTAAAAAGTTTTATTACAGCTCTTCTCTTAAAGTTTTATAAATTAATCACCCATAAGAAGGAGTAAAAAATGTCAAAATTTGAGATTTATAAAGACAATAGTGGAGAATATCGTTGGGAGTTTAAAGCAAACAACGGTGAAACTATTGCAGTGGTGAGTGAATCACATCCTAGCAAAGATGATGCTAAGCATTCTGTAGAAATTATGCAAAAAGAAACCGCCTCAGCAGAGGTTATTGATTTAACAGAGTAAAAATCAAGCAAGAACAATCCCTGTCAGTTTTTTTAAGGGGTTTTTTAAATTGGGGTTGTAACAGTTTTTTGTGGGAATACAATCAAAATTACCGCCTTCTATTTGATAAGAAGAGGTAGCCGCGCCAAAAAGAAATTTTCTATGAAATTTATTATTCATTTTTATTCAAAATTACGAAGTTGAAATGAAGAGCCGCAGCGCCATGCACCATCTGGTGCGGGGCGGCGCCCTGTACCGAACTGCGTCATGAACCGCATGGTTCATGATGGTACAGGGAGGAGGAAGTTTTTGGGGAATTTGGTGTTCATTTTTTATATCTAAAAAGAAGGATTAAGAAAATAAGGGGATGAAAGGGTTTTCTATTTCTTTACATCTCCACGAAAACCATGACCTGATTTAACTTTGGTCTTAGCACGCTTACGTCTCTCAGCCTTCATTGCACGACCAATTGATTGAATGTCAGCAAAACTACCATCTTTATTCCGAATTGCATAATAACTCTTTCCGTCTTTTTTAAATCTGGTTCTAAATTTTCCTCTGCGTTTAGGCATTGTATAATTAATTATGATTTTTAATCAGTATCACATGTCGAGCAACAGTAAGAACAACCGTCTGCTTGTTCATAATATTTTTTTGCTTCTTTTAAAGCGTCTTTACAATTAGAGAATTTATCAAGATATTGCCTATTCTCGCTCTTCGGCATCCATTTACAACCACTTTTATGCATTTCATGATCACCACTATCCTGAGCGTTTTTATTTACACAATATTCTTCTTTAATATTATTGTTTTCTTCCCCAGTCTGGTCTGAAACTTCATTAGCACACCTGAAATATGCTTCCATTATAATTTATAGATTATTTTCTATCTTTTTCTTTAAAACTCGGTGTTCTCGTGAGTACAGACCCAATTGATATACCCATAATTAGAACAGCTAATTCCTTAGATTCTGTTATGAGATATACTATAAACGAAATAACAATTATCAATGCTGTTACCGTCCACGCCATAAAGTCAAAAGCAATATTATATCCCAAAATTGAGTTAGGTTCATTTTCTTTTACTGCAGTTATTTTGGCCGTCCAATTAAAAAAGAGATGCATCCCATAGAGCCCTATAGCTGAGACGACAAGTATTAAAATCCCGAAGTGGATATTCATAGTGATAAGATTAAAAATTGTTGAAACTACTTCATTCATCACTTTTATTATTCAATAAAACAAAAAGTTTCTGATAAAACCTTAATAGTTTTTTGTATGTTTCCTTGCAATATAAATCAAGTCTTTCCCCTGAAGGCATTTGCGGATAAACAATCTCCACTTTACCCTCTTCACGATAGAGCTTTTGATTAAAACACATAAACTTTTTCAATGCTGAATAGTGTGTAACCTCATCCCTCCAATCAACCACTTCCTGAATCCAATCCACAACTTCTCTTTCAATAAAATTTGCTATATCAGCATCTCCAATATTTCTAAGCTTCCGGACAGTCCCACCGCCAGCTTTTTTATCCTTACCGCTACCACTACTTTTAAAATGATGAAATTTTACATCAACAAAGAAATGTTCCAGTAAACGAATTGCAACATCTAAATTACTTTTAATTTGGAACAAAAACGCTTCAGTTTCATAGACAAGTACATAATTCAGCTTCTCTTCTTGAACTCCAGCAGTTGGGACATATTCACCATTACTATATTTTTCTACTTGTTTTTTAATTTCATTCTCAACTAAAGAAAGGTGATAATAAACTGCATATATTTTATGCTTACAATTAAATATTGTATCAGTAAAGACAGGGTCTTTTTTTATTTTTTCTAATGCGAACCCCTCCCTAAATGCTACACCAATTTCCTGCCTTGATTCAGTATTATTAAAAGTTGAATCGCCAAAATAAAGCTTTATTCCCAAATTGCCAGGTTTTTGTTCCCAAGTTTTCCCACCATCACAACTTCTGCTAAAAGTATCAATGATCTCAGTTTTTTTACACTTTACAATAAAAGATTTTTTAACATCAGTAGACTTCTTTTTGGGTTTGTTATTTTTCATTGTTTTTTAATAAATCTTTCTCACTAATTTCTATATCTGTGATTTTACCTTTTTTAGACGCCGGTTGATCCGAAAAAATATCAATCACGACAAAAAATATTGTTTTACCATTATAACCCACAAAAGGTATCGAGCCTTCCTGATCCGGTACAGAGAATTTAATTCCAGTTTTGCAAACCTTAAAGATGACTAAATACCCAAAGGGCTCATTATAATCACAAATATAAGTGTATAGTTGATTAAAACCTTTTACAATATAACTCTTACCTCTGCTTTCAGCATCAAATATTTTTGCTTCAACCATTACACGACTATTACTAGATTGAATAGCAATAAGATCTACCTTGCCAGAAGTTGATTTTGGTTCAAGAAAAAAATCAACACCTTGATCATGTAAATACTCATACGAGTCAAGGAATAAAATACTTTCAGCTTTTACTTGATATTTTTTGTATAAACTAAACAAATATTCTTTTTTAAACCATTCACATTTTTGTTTATATTTATTTAAAATTGCAATCATGAATTGTGATTCAGTTATTCTTTCAGAAATATATAAATAAAGCGGGTATATAAACAATCTTTTAAAAACTTTAATACCATCATTATCAGGAGTTATTGTTCCAAACAATTCGCCAACTTTACGTTCATTAGCCGCTTCATCTATTTCAGATATAGATTCAGAAACACATTTTTTAATCATAGAATAACCAATAGCAGCAGACTCTTCTTCATCTTTACCGAGAGATATTTGTTCATCTCCAATCATTTTCTCAACTATATCTTCGGCACCCTGACACTTTAATTTCAAATCCTTGAGTATTCCACTAATAACAAAATTGTTTTTAATAAAATTAAAAAAGTACTTAAGATAAAGATGGTGTACCGAATGATCATCTTTAATTGATAATAGATTGTCAAATCTTTCTTTTAGACTGCTCTTAAGATCTCTTAGGAAAAATTTATCCATTTATTCTCTATAAATTATTACTTAACTCTAAATTCTTTAACTTTTTTAATTGATTTTTTTGTTTCTTGAGACCTAACCTCAAATTCCAATTTTACTATTTTTTTATTTGTCTTAATAAAAAATTCATCTCTCAAAATTGAAGCTTCCATATCTAGCTCTAAATACAAAGTCCTTAAATAATCACCGTGTTTTATAGAGCTTTTCTGGAGTTTTTTAAATTCAGCGCCCTTCTGATCATACTGTTCTGTCAAAGAATTGAGTTTTTTCTTATCGCTTTCATATGCAGAAGTTGACCAATAAGTAGTGGAGTTTATTTTATCTACCAATTTATTACGTGTTTTATCTAAGGTTACTGCCTTCTATTTGGTAGGAGGAGGTGGCAGAACCTAGGAGAAAGTTTTTGGGAAAGGGTTTGGGCATTTTTAATTAATTTATTAAAATTTTTTTAAAATTATAATCGATTAATTCACTCCATTTTTTATTTTTTTCAAAATTTTCTTTTTGACTATCTATTAAACCTAATTCCTGTATTCCCTTATCATTCTTTGCTTTTATAAGCCAGCTACATCCATTTTGAAGCTTTACAACTATTTCCTTTCTATATTCATGAAACTCTATAGAATCAATTTTAGAATCTTCATCAAAAAGTGGTGACAACCCCTGAGCGTTTGACCATTGACCTCCCGACCTTATTTCTAAATTTTCACTACTCTTAATTGTAAACATTATTAATTATTATTTATCCAGGGAATCCTAAAAATTTTTTTCCAATCATACTGAACAGTAGGTAACAAATTATCAAGTCCCGACTGATTTATCAAAAGATTATATTTGAGAACAATTTTCTCAATCACATCGATTGCTTCATCTAAGTCCCTAAAATCTAAATTAAACACTAACTTGTCATTTTTATCTTTATGCGCAACCCGTTTATTCCTAAACCTTTTTATTTCCGCTGTGGAAGAAACAACTCTGCCAATATCAGCGCATACCACAGAAACATCTATATATTTTCCCGTTTTACTAAAGTTTTTTTCAAAACTTGCCATAGCAACTGCTTCCATTGTATCTTTTTCAAATCCACTTTTCCCTTTTATATATTGTTTCACAAACTCATTTTTAGTAAAATGTTTTGGGTCATGCAAGATTTTATCTAGTAAATTAATCATACTAACAGAATCTTTATTCTTATCGATCAGACGACAAATGCCAGACACCATAGCAGACACATAGTTTATCTTAAAATGTTCCCAAAACACATTCGGCTTACCCAATTCTTTTTTTTCTTGGCAATATTTACTACTTCATCAAAGATATAACGATTTTCAACCAAGCTAACAACACCATTAACTATTTTATCAATCTGTTCTTTATATTTTTTCATAACATTTAAGTTAATTAAGATATTCCATTTTCCCCAGGTCATCATCTTTTAGAAAAAGAAATTCATTGATAACTCCCGTATAAACTTTAGCACCATCTCCCAGATCTCCAAGAGTAAAAAAACGACACAAAGCTCTTGTTATTTTCTCAATAGAAATGGCAATTTCTTTATATATAAGCGGCAAAGATTTTTCAAGTGGCATATCATCATCTAAGTCTAAGAACTGAATAAAATCACGTTTTACCTCATTAAATCCCTGACCAGGATCATAATCTCCCTGTTTATTTTTATCAAGAATATTATTTAAATCCCAATACCTTTTCCCCATACCAAATTCAGTAAATAACCTAGTTAGCTTCTTTAATTCTTTATCATGTTTAAGATAATGTAGATCTAGTTTTGTTGCAGGTCTACTTTTTAGAGATTTCGACTCATTACCAATTTTTATAACCTCGCTTAAAAACCACTTGATGTCATGTCCCTTACTTCCCTCAAAATCATCTATATATCTAGACTTATACTCCCCATCTTGTTCTAGGCAATCTAAAAGAAGAATGCACTTCAAAAGTCTTTCGGTGCCACTTGATAAAAGTAAAACTGGTAAATGATAAAAATCATTACTAGCATCCAGCTTGTTTAATTCTTCAATGCCTTTTTTGATAAGTTTAATTGCGGTTCCTACTTCAAAAACCATTGAAATGTTTTGAGATACAGTTGGTGACATAATTATTTTTCTTTATTGATAACTTTTAATTCCCCCTGTAAATATTTTAACAATTTTACTGTCAGATTATTATAATCAATTAAAAAGCTCTGCGTATCAGAAATATTAAGAGTATTTTCTCTATACCCCAGAGAAACGACACGACGCTTTTTCTTTAAGTCAAAAAATTGATCTAGCTTTATGACCCCCCTACAACCGATAACATTCCCTCGATCAGTTCTAGAAAAATGTGGGACAAGTCCATGTTTCAGCTGATTAGCTTGATATTCATTTCTCAAAATCTGATTTTTTTCTTCAAGTTTTTCAAATAAATCCACCAGCTTCTTACTGATTTTGTTATTATTATTTAACCACTCTTTATATTCTTCCCATTTTTGTTCATTGATCATCTTAACAAGTGCTAATTCCCAATCAGCTTCCGCAATATTCATTTTTTCTACCTTGTCTTCTATCCTATTTTTAGGAAAAAGTTTATGCAATTCTTCAATTGAGGAGTAACCTAAATATAACAAAGCCTTTAAGTAATCAAAACCTGAATTATAATGAACGATTGAATTTAAAAGAAAAATTGTAGATATTTTCTCTTTATTATTAACGCTAGAGTTTTTTGAAAAGAAAGCTTCCTTAGATAAAGATAATTCAAGATTAATTCTTGACAATTCTAATATATAATCCAATTCACAAAATTGATTCAAAAAAATTTCTACCTGGTCATCATTAAGCTTATTTCCAGGCAATGTAAATTTTTTAAAAGAGCTTATACCCGGAATACGATTAAACCTGAAAGGATGTAATTTTCTCCCCATTTTGGTCATTTTTGAATTTTGGATTAAAATAAGATCTTCTCAGTTTGATTATACCACAACCAAAAAACAGCCCTCGTTAGAAGGCTGTTTTTAAATTAAAAATTATTGAGGCGGATCACAGACGCTACAAGGAGTTTTGCCTAATGCCTTCGCCTCAGATAAAGTCTTAGAATATTTACTACTGTGTAAATAACGGCACCCACCTTGATGATATTTACCTCCGGTATTGGTTATATACACAGTTGGATCATAAGAAGAACCCGAATCTGAACTTGAACCTGAATTTGAACTTGAACTTACACTTGGAGGAGGAGCTTTTGTACCAATCTGCTTCACCCGATCAACCTTCTTAACTAAAGTTTTTTTGATTAAAACTTTTTTCCCTTTTGCTTTTCCGTTTTTATCATAAGACACCAAATAAACAAGTTTTTGCTCACCATTCTCCCCCTTTTGAGTCACCTTCGTTTTCCCTTGCTCTAAACTACTTGAATTCTTAGTAGTAGTCTTATATTTTATTGTCTTATCTACAATCTTCAACCCGATAAATTTTGATTCTTCACTAATATTCCCAGCTTCATCTGTTGCTACTACAGAAAATGAATTGATACCATCGGCCAAATCAAAAACTTTAAAGTTAAATTCATTATTATCTACGTTTTGAGTGGCAATCTCTTCATCATTTTTAAACAACTTTATTTCTGATTTTTCATCTACACTCCCATTAATTACAACATCAACTTTGTTATCATCATCAAAAACAACAGATTTTTTATTAAGACTATCTAAACCTAGTTCCCCTGGAGGGGTTTTGTCATAAACTATACTTAACTTATTGTCACTTTCCAAAACTTTATCATCTTTTACCACTTTAGCTGTAATTTGATATTCCCTTTCTTCTGTTAAGGTTAATTCAACCGAAAAATCACCATTACCATCTGCAACACTTTCTATCTTTTCCTGTTCATTAACCAAAACCTCAACTGAACTATTATGATAACTGCTATTACCACTAATAGTCACTGTTTCTTGATTTGTAGGTGTTTCTATGTCATTCAGAGTCAATTTTTCTACGTCAGGCATAAGAGCCATACAAGTGATGCAACCGCCAAATAAGACAAGAGTACTTAAAATAACAATCAAAACGGTTAGCTTTGCTTTTTTATTTTCATTTTTTGGAGCTTTTTTATTAACTTGGCTTGATTGTTTCATAAGTTTTAATAATGGTTTAATCTTATTTTAATAACCATTTTCAATATAGCATAAAATATTCCTCATCTTGGAATAATCAATCAAAAGGACAGCCTCAACAAAGACTGTCTTGATCTAATTCAGCGTTTTATTCAAGAGGAGGTTTTGGCCAGGCTTCTTCTCCTCCTCTTGAACATATTTCTAAAACAATTTTTTCGGTTGTCTTATACTCCTTAGCAACAACTCCATAGGTTTTTTCCCAAACAGATGGATCATCAGATTTTCTTTGATATTTAATAACATCATAGTAAATGCTTTTCTGTTTACTCATACTAAGCCCTCCCAATTCCGATTCATCAGGGACTTTATAATTAAAACTATAACCTTCACTAACTATACTGTAATTTGATTCTTTCTTTGCAACAATTTTCCCGACTGAATAAGCTCCTGTGTAATCCTGCCCCTCTAAATAACAAAAAAGATTTACCTCATCTACCTTGCCTTTTTTATCGATAAAATCGTTGACAATCTTTTCACCTGTACCCTTAAACTGTTTTTCGGTAAGAGTTTTCTTTGTTGATTCTGAAAACACAACCCTAACACTCCACCTCGAGTAACCAGCATAACTCACATCATCTTCTTCAATAATCTTATAATCAACAATCTCTTCCTGCTCAACTTCACTTGTTTCATTATCATCTTGGCTTTCCTGTTCATCTGTATCCTCCGTTACCTTATCCATACAAGCAACACACGCAATACAACTTCCAACTGAAGCTATCATTAACACACCCAATACAATTAATACAATCATTAAAACCTTATTATCCTTTTTCTTTTTTAAATCTTGTTCTGTCATTTTTAATCCTTCCTTGTTATTAATTAAAAATACTCTTCAAACCTCCCCCAACTTCAACTTCACAAGCCCCTCCAACTTAACAGCTTTAGCCTTAAGCCCCTCCGCCAAAGCAAAATACTCCTCAATCTTCTTAACCTTTAATTTCGAAAAAACCGGCACCGAGACCTCTCTCAAATTTTTGAGATCACCCCGACAATCCATTAAAAAAGCATTCAAAAAACCAACACACATAGTTGGTTTTATTATCTCCCCCAGAAAAATAACTCTATCAGAGTAATTTGCATTAACTTTTTTAATAACCTCAATTCTAATCTTACCACTAAGAACCGCCAAGGCAAATCCCTGATCGCCCTCCTCAACCTCACGCCACTCACTAAAAATATCCCTTAACTTAATTTGCTTAACTTTTCGTTTAACCATTTTAAAACAACTTAAAAAGCGGACACCCGATGCTAACTCACGCACAGGTCCTCGAAGAACGCTGTTTGTGAAACCGAGTGCCCGCTTTCTGTTCGCAAACAGCAAATGAAGCGGGCAAGGCTTCGCCTGTCTATTAACAAGACAGGCCAGTTCTCCGAGGATAACGGTTGTATGAGTTAGCAATTTAATTTTAGCACCACTTTCAGCAAAGGCAATAGTTTTAATCTGATCTTAATGTTTAATTCCATCGAATTCGATGGAATTAAAAAACAGGCCTATCAAAAACCTGTTCCCTACTACCTACCCCCTACCGCTTTATTTTAATAAATCTCGTCTTTCTTATCTCGAACATAAACCCCGCCATGAAGACGGGACCTTTCTCGTTCTAACATCTTCTATATTAAAACAAAAAGGCTGGTTTAATATATTTCGTCTTTCTTATCTCTTACGTAGGAAATCCAGTGATCCAAAACCGGAATCAAACTCTTAAGCGGTGCTTCGATGATCCGATCAAGCACAAAAACAAAGAAATTAATCTTCGGTAATTTAGAAGCAATCCATTTACCTGCAGAAATAACCGGGATCGAAAAGAAATCAATAATCGCAGTGAATAAATTCCCTTCACTCGGCAAAACTCCCAGTTCTCGCATACCATAGCGCAAACGAATACCAAAGAAACTAACCGCAGTTAGGAAGAAAACAAATAAAGTTCCACCCAACCAATTGAACCCTAGTCGATATAATGCAAAGACTATTACTCCAAAAGTGACCAAGAATCCCAGCGTGTATAAAACATTGAAAAAGTTACCCAAGAGAGGGTGAGGTTTAATATTGCGGCTTGATTTATAAAGAATTGAGCCGCTACGTTCTTGATAAGCCAGTTTGAAAATAGAATTTACTATTTCGGCTGTATTTTTTGGAGACGGAGTCCGTACGCTGGCACCAATGATCAACATTAAAATTGGATGAAAGACGATATTAACAACAAACGGTAACATCACAACACTGTCATGCATATAAATATCATACGGCAATTCAAGAATAAACGCTAAAACTGTTTTTGTAAGTAGCAAATAAATAATTGTTCGAATAAAATTACGGCGCAATTTCGAACCAAAGCTTTTGTAGCGCTCTTCACACTTAGCTTTAATTTGAGTTTCCAATTCCAAAGGAGTTGATAACAATTCCTCAAGAGCACCATTATCAATATTTTCCACCAAAACATCATTCAAAACCCAGAAAATAATCGCATAACGACGGAGTTTTCGAGTAATCACATCATTAAAAGAATCATCAATATGTTCATCAATATTTGTTTTGATTACTTCAAAATTAACCGCAATTTGGTTAATCAAATCTAAGGGAGGAGAATCAGTCCATTCAGGATAAACTTTCTTTAAAACACGATAGCGTAACATTTCACGATCCGTTTTATACAAAACTTTATTCATCACAATGTAAAGCTGCAAATTTTTCTCGTCTTCGCTTAAATGAAAATCACCATACTCCAGCTCTGATGTTAAAAATGGCGTTGCAAATTTGATTAAAGCTTCTTGCGGAGCAGAGGAAACAAGAAGATCCTCAATCTCACAAGCCATGATACCCAAGATCCAGTTATATAAACTTTGTCTATCCTTAAATGGTCTTCTGGCAATTTGATCAAAAATGATTTGATACTTTTCTAAGCTAGCTTTAATTTGTTCAACTGTTTCTTCGGAGATTGTTTCATTCTTAAAGTAACCAGCTCTGATCAAATCATCAACAAGTAAATTTGCTCTTTCGTCATTTTCCCGATAATAAGATAGCAATCTGCGCAGGGCTCTGGCAATTGCATTTTTACGAAGCAAGTGTTCTTCGTGATATTCAACTGAATTACGAAAACGCTCGTAGATCAAAGCGACCGTACCTAGGGTTTTTGTTGCCTTAACCTTTGGGCCTGTTTTAGAAGACCGAACACTATCACGCAGTGTCTGGATCAATTCTTCTAATTCACTTGAAGTTGTAAGCTTTTCTTTAAACATATTAGTAGATGTAAGATGTTAGATGACTGATGTTTGATGTATATTTATTATATCTCAGCTAGGGTATTTTATACAGTTTAATATAGCATTATTTTTGGATGTTGTCAATGGTTTCTTTATTAGCAATAATTACCTATACTAAAAACGACTATCCAAAGTCGTTTTTTTACATGGCCTCATCGTCTAGTGGTTAGGATACCAGGTTCTCATCCTGGAGACTGGGGTTCAATTCCCCATGAGGCTACCAATATTTAATCAAAAAGTTTCGGGCGGTGCCCTGCATCAGAAACGGTGTCAGGGCGGTGCCCTGAACTGAATGGTTCAAGGGACTGTTTTTTATTATCTAAATTTTTCTATATCTTTCCTTATCTGTCGTGAGCGGCAATGCTTAAGTACTCCGAGATATGATTGTAATGTTTGTTCAAAAGTTTTTTCGTCAATCACTCCTTTAGATAACTCTCGTCGTCTTTCTTTAATCTTTTTCAAAATTCGCTTCTTTGTTTTTGTTCTTAAAATAGTGTGATATGGGAAAATGACATAACCCAAAAAATCTGTGCCCTTACTCCATCGTCTAATTGAAACTTTTTGATCATGTAACTGCAACTTTAGATTCACATCTAAAAATTTATTTATTTGAGGAAGTAACCCCTGTAGATATTTTCTCTTTCCACTCAAGATCACAAAATCATCAGCATAGCGAAGATAATATTTTACCTTTAAATTATGCTTGATAAATTGATCTAATTCATTAAGATAAATATTGGAAAAAAGTTGGCTGGTCACATTGCCAAGAGGAATGCCTTTGTCATTTCTTTTTTGAAAACTACGGATAATATTTTCAATCAATTTGATTGCCTTTGTGTCTTCAACCTTCTTTTTTACGAATGTAAGTAAAATATCATGATCAATGGAATCAAAAAATTTTTTGATGTCGCATTTAAGCACCCAAACAACTTTTGTATTATTACTAGATAATTTCCAGGCAAACTTTTTAAATCTTTTTATGGCAAGGTGGGTTCCTTTATTTTTTCTGGAAGAGTATGAATCAAAGATAAAAGTCTTGTCAAAATCTGGTTCAATTATCTTCATAATCGCATGGTGAACAATTCTGTCAGCAACAATGGCCTTGTTGATATGACGTAACTTTGGGTCACAAATATAAAATGATGTATAATTAGAATGCCTATATACCCCAGTATGCAATTTTTTATTGAGCTCAAAGATACTATCTTCCAGATTCAAGGCAAATTTCTGAACATCAAGCTTTTGCTCTTTCCCTCTTTTGAATTCTCCCCATGATAAAAAAAGATTCTCTAAGGAAATTATATTCTTAAAAATATCATGACCA
>SDBS01000127.1_pt1 | contig 60703 bp, 59 predicted proteins | sample 2277091 | NCBI WGS metagenome assembly SDBS01 (sample SAMN10404972, study PRJNA504765) | marine sediment metagenome | isolation source: marine sediment core GS10_PC15, 163 cmbsf | place: Arctic Ocean: Southern Knipovich Ridge | collected 2010
CTTTTGCACAGAATATAAAAAAGGACCTGAAAAGCTTAAAGACTGTGGTTGTTTCGATCGGGGGAAATAAAAGAAGAAAAAAGATAGAAGAAATACTTTTAGACAATGCTGTATCTTTTAAACATCTAAAACCAGGCAGCAGCGGGCCCTATGATTCCCTGAAGCCTGATATTGCATATATACTACCCCGGGATCTGTACGGAGGTTATATCTCAAAAGAGGTGTCCCTGTATGGAGAGCTCGATATTTACGAAGAGATGGAACATGAGATATCGGGAACCGGGACCACAGGCAGTAAGGATTTTACAGATTTTAAACCCGGAGAATATGTGGTCCACAAAAACCATGGAATAGGAAAATATGTTGACATTATTTCCAGGCAGCTGAGCGGGATAAAAAGGGAATATTTTCTAATTGAATATGCAGGAAGTGACAGGCTTTATGTCCCGACCTGGCAGGCTGACAGGATCAGCAGATATATTGGTGCAAGAAATCCTGCTATAACTTCACTTTCATCAAGACAGTGGGATAATTTGAAAAAGAAGGTCAGGAGATCAGTCCAGAAACTTGCAATTGACCTGGCCAAGCTATATGCAGAAAGGGAATCTGCCCGGGGATATACTTTTGCCAAGGACAGCCCCTGGCAGAAAGAAATTGAAGAATTATTTCCTTTTAAGGAAACTCCTGACCAGATAAAGGCCATAGACTATGTAAAAAAGGCAATGCAGAAGCCAAAGCCGATGGACGTGCTGGTCATAGGAGATGTAGGATTTGGCAAAACAGAGGTGGCAATAAGGGCAGCTTTTAAAGCCATAGAGGAAGGAAAACAGGTCCTCATGCTGGTCCCTACTACAATTCTTGCGGGCCAGCATTATAATACTTTCAAGCAGCGCTACCACAAATATCCGGTTATTTTAGATGTACTGAGCAGATTCAGGACCCGTGCTTCCCAGAAAGAGATCATAAAGGATTTCAATGATAAAAAAATTGATATGCTTATAGGAACACACAGGATACTGCAAAAAGATATTATTCCCCGGGACCTTGGCCTGATAATTGTAGATGAGGAACAGAGGTTTGGAGTAGGCAGCAAGGAAAAAATAAAACTTTTAAAAACTGAAGTCGATGTGCTCACTTTAAGTGCCACGCCCATACCCAGGACGCTGTATATGTCTCTTGCCGGCGTCAAAGATATAGCATTAATAGAAACACACCCTGAGGGCAGAAATCCTATCGAGACTTTTGTGGGTGAGATGGATTATTCCGTAGCAAGGATGGCAATAGAAAGGGAAATAGCCAGGGGCGGGCAAATATATTATGTATATAACAGGATAAGCGGAATAAGGCAGAAAAAAGATCAACTGGAGGCTTTGATCCCGGATGCAAGAATAGCCCTCACTCACGGCCGGATGGATGGTAATGAAATAGAGGAAGCCATGAGCAAGTTCATCGAAAAAGAATATGATATATTGCTTACCACGTCCATCATAGAATCAGGCATGGATATTGAAAATGTTAATACTATGGTAGTAGAGGGTGCCCATCAGTTCGGGCTTTCACAATTATACCAGCTGAGGGGCCGTGTCGGCCGTTCTTCTGAAAAAGCTTATGCATACCTGTTTTATCCCAGCAGGAAGAATATGAGCCCCGGCGCTTACCAGAGGCTCAAGGCTTTAACAGAGTATACTGAACTGGGTTCCGGATACAATATTGCAATGAGGGACCTTGAAATAAGGGGAGCCGGAGAAATTCTGGGCCCCCGCCAGCACGGTCATATTAACAGTGTGGGCTTTGATATGTACTGCCAGATCATGAAAGAGGAGATCGAAAAACTAAAGGGCAAGAAAGTCGAAGAAGATATAAATGTCCAGATAGAACTGCCGCTTAGTGCATATATCCCCAAAAACTATATTAAGGGAGAAAAAGACAGGGTCAATATTTACAGGCAGCTTGGTTTTTCAAAAAGCTTTGAGGATATTGGCAAAATAAGGGAGAATATGGAATCAAGATTTGGCATGCTGCCTGAAGTGGTAGATAATTTGATTGGGATCGCAAAGATCAAATGTCTCTTAAAAAAAGCAAAGGTGGAGAAAATATTTTTTAAAAAGGGAAAAGGGGTAATATTAAAGAAAATAGATATAGCTTCCCCGGCAGCAGAAAAGATAAAAAATAAAAATAAAAATATTGTTTATGAGCCTTCATACGGGCAGGTGACCATAAAAAATATTAATAATAATATTGATTTAGGGTTAGTGATAAAGAGCCTAGATGATATAATAAGATATATTTGATTAAAGATATTAGAAGGAAGGTATGCCTTGAAAAAGAAAATGTTTAGCCTGCTTGTAGTAATATTATCGATCTTTTTATCTATACTTCTCATGACGGCCTGCAGCAGTGTTGTTGCAAAAGCAGATGGAATAGAGGTTTTGCAAAAAGAAGTCGATAAATATATTAATTTCTTAAAAAGCCAGGGGGATGATGCCCAGGCCCCTGAAACCAAGGAAGAATTAAAAAAGCTTGAACTAAATATAATTGATTCACTGATAGTGTTAAAACTGATTGAAAATTATGCACTGGCAAATAATATTGTGGTCACCGACGAAGAAGTAAGCGAGCAAATGGACGTGATCCTCCAAACCTATCCTTCCGAGAAGGAATATGAAGCAGAATTAACAGCCAAGGGTGTGGATAAAGACTTCCTGGAGAGTGAGTTGAGGGGGCAGCTGCTCAGGGAAAAAGTTTATGCAGAAATAACTATAGATGCAGTAGCAACCGGGGAAGAAGTAGAGGCATATTATCAGGAAAATAGGGATACATTATTTAAAGTCCCTGTAAAAATAAAAGTGAGCCATATTTTAGCGATCTTCCCATGGATGGAGACAAGTGGTAAAGAAACCGAAGAAGGACGGAAGGAAGCGCGGGCTAAGATCGAACTTGTAAATAAAGAAATAAATGATGGTGAAGATTTTGAGAAGCTTGCCATAGAATATTCAGAAGATCCCGGAACTAAAGAAAATGGAGGCGACCTGGGCTATATAAGCCAGGGCCAGATGGTCGATGAATTTTATGAAGCAGCTATTTCCCTGGAAATAGGCGAAATAAGTGATATTGTTGAGACAGTTTATGGTTTTCACATAATAAAGGTAACAGACTCTCAGGAAGAGTACATAAAAGATTTTGAAGAAGTCGAGGAAACCATAGATGAGTATCTTTTAGACCAGCTTAAATTAACAAAATGGGAGGATTTTATACTTTCATTAATAGAAGCTGTTGATATTGAGTATCTAACTGGTGAAGAAGGGTCATTAAACAGTGAAGAATTCAGAGAGCCTCAGGAAGAAGATGCCCCGGAAGATGGAGCTGGTGCAGGAGGGCCCGAAACAGGCCAGTAAGGGCCTGACCGCTCAAATATGATTGATGCAAAACATATTCAGGCAAGCTGTGGAGAAAATAATGGACCATAAGTCAGATGCTGATGATTTGAAAGATATTGATGCCGTAAATGACAGTACCAGGCTATTTTATATCTTTGTAAATATAATCAAAAAACTCCGCTCTCCCGAAGGCTGTATGTGGGACAGGGAACAGGACCATTCTACTCTTAAAAAGAGTTTGATTGAAGAGACATATGAGACCATTGAGGCCATTGATGCTAATGATCCCGGAAGCCTTAAAGAGGAGCTGGGGGACCTGCTCCTGCAGGTCGTATTTCACAGCCAGATCGCAGATGAGAATAAAGAATTTGAAATAGCGGATGTGCTCAAGGGTATTATAAAAAAATTACTCAGGAGGCATCCCCATGTTTTTGGCGGCCAGGATGCTAAAAGCAGTAGGGAAATACTGGAAAACTGGGAAGTTATCAAGAAAGAGGAGAGAAGAGGCAGGTCAAAAGACTCTGATTCTATATTTACAGGTATTCCAAAAACATTGCCCCCGATGCATTATGCTTATGAAGTCCAGAACAGGGCCGCAAGGCTTGGTTTTGATTGGGATGATCCAGGGCAAATATATGACAAGATACTGGAAGAGCTGGCAGAGTTAAAAGAAGAAATAAAACACAAAAACACTGATTTGATCAAGGGTGAAATAGGGGACCTGCTGTTCAGTATTGTAAACTACAGCAGGCATCTTGGAATAGATTGCGAGCAAAGCCTAAGCAGTACCAACAAAAAGTTTATTGAAAGATTTAAATTTATGGAAAAGCAAGCGGAAGCGGAAAAGCTTGATTTCAAGAAAATGCCCTTGAAGGAAAAAGATAAATTATGGGAATCAGCTAAAAAGAAATTGCAATAAAGGATCAAATATGGCCTTAAGAAAGGATATGAGGAAGACCAAGATAATCTGCACGATCGGCCCTGCCAGCAGAAGTGAGGAAAAATTAAGAGATATGATTGCAGGAGGCATGGATATTGCCAGGTTAAACACATCCCACAGCGGTACTAAAGAGATAATCGAAACAGTTAAAAAGATAAGAAAGATCTCAAAAGCCCTTAAAAAAAATACAGCTGTGATCCTTGACCTGCAGGGCCCCAAGATCAGGATCGGGGAACTTAAAGATAAAGTAGACCTAAAAGACGGGCAAAAGATAATCTTTACCACCAGGGTAAGACCAGGCAGCGGTTTTCCTGATGCAAGCCATACAGTCCCGGTCACTTATAGTAAGTTTGTAGACGATGTCAATAGAGGGGACCGCATTTTCATAGATGACGGTCTTATTGAATGTAAGATACTTCAGGTCGACAAGGATAAAAAATATGTCCTGTGTGAGGTGATAACAGGAGGCCCCCTTGGTTCCTACAAAGGGATCAATCTTCCAGGAGTCAAAGTGAGTGTAAATTCCGTGACCAAAAAAGACCTCCAGTTTTTAGACCTGGGACTGGAGCTGGAAGTAGATTTTATCGCCCAATCTTTTATCAGGGATGCCGGGGATGTAAAAAAGATCAAAAGCAGGATAAAGCAAAAGGGAAAATCCACAATGTTGATAGCCAAGATAGAAAAACGTGAAGCCGTAAACAGCTTTGATGATATACTTGAAATTTCTGACGCTATTATGGTAGCCAGGGGAGATCTTGGAATCGAGATGGCTGCAGAGGAAGTGCCGCATACCCAGAAAGAGATAATAAAAAAGGCAAATATGGCAGGAAAGCCGGTTATAACAGCTACCCAGATGCTGGATTCGATGATGAGAAATCCAAGGCCCACAAGAGCGGAAGTCAGTGATGTGGCCAATGCCATAATCGATGGTTCAGATGCTGTCATGCTTTCCGGGGAGACAGCTGCCGGGAAGCATCCTCTCTGTTCCTTAAGGATGATGGTAAGGATCATTAAAGAAACTGAAAAGAATTTAGATTACAGCTCCATAATGCGGAACAATACCATACTGCGCAAGAAATTAAATATTCCGCATAATACCATCACTGAAGCAATAAGTTTTGCATCGGTCGAAGTTTCCAATATACTGGATGTTAAAACTATTATCTCGTCAACAGAATCAGGTTTTACTGCAAGGCAGGTTTCTAAAAACAGGCCAAAAAGTATAATAATAGGAGCAAGCCCCAATTACCAGGTAGTAAGACAGCTGATGCTCAGCTGGGGTGTGATCCCCGTCAAGACAAAATTCTCTAAAAATATTGATATGATGATCGAAGAGGATATTAAAATAGCAAAAAAGCTGGGCTATATCATGAGTGGGGACATAGTTGTCATAACTGCAGGAGTCATGGTAAACAAGCCGGGGAGCACCAATCTCATTAATGTCAGGGAAATCCAGTGAGGCCGTCTATGTAAACAGGGCTCCTATATTGACAGGGTCTCTTCAGTAAACCTCAATTTTTTAAGTAACTTATTTTTACCAATAAGGATCAGTACATCATCTTTGCAAAACTTATAATCTATATCAGGGGGAGCAAGTATTTTATTATCCCCGGTCTTGATGCTGATAATGGTAACTTTATATTTATGCCGCAAATTGAGCTCTTTTAAACTTTTCCCTACCAGCATATCAGGGGCAGGGATCTCAATGATGCTTACCTCCGGGCTTACTTCCAGGAAATCTATGACATTTGAGCTGATAAGGTTTACGGCAACTCTTTCCCCCATGTCTTTTTCAGGAAATACAATGTCATCTGCTCCCACTTTGGATAGGACCCTGCCCTGAGTCTTGGTACCTGCCTTGGCAATTATTTTTTTTGCCCCTTTTTCTTTAAGTATCAAAGTAACCAGGATCGAGTTCTGGATATATTTTTCCCCTATGCATACAATGGCTGCCTCAAAATCTACAACACCCATAGATTCCAGGATATCTGCATCTGTAGCATCACATTTTATTACATCAGCGATCTCTTCAGACACTCTCTGGATCCGGTCCTCTGACTGGTCGATTCCCACAACACTATGCCCTGCATGGGTCAGTGTCCTGGCAACACTTGCACCGAATCTTCCAAGTCCTATTATTAAAAATTGTTTTTTCATAATTGCTACCCAAGAGTTATTGTTTCTTCAGGATAAGTTATCTTATTAACTGTGCTTCTTATTGCTATAGCAACAGATAATGTGCTGATACCAATTCTACCAATAAACATGCCCAGTATCAATATGGCCTTACCGGCAGCAGACAACTGGGAGGTGATGCCGGTGCTAAGTCCCACAGTGCCAAAAGCTGATATGGCTTCAAATATAGCATCCTTGAAAGATAATTTTTCAAAAATAAGAAGCCCTATGGTTATAATGATTATTAATACAATAGCAGACAGGACCAGTGTAAGTGAACGGTATATCAGGGGAGTGGAAAGCCTTCTTTTAAGCAGAGTCACTTCGCTTCTACCCCTGATGGAACTGAGTGCTCCGGCTGATACTGCAACAAAAGTCGTTGTCTTTATGCCTCCGCCGGTCCCGCCCGGTGATGCTCCTATAAACATGAGGATAGTAAGGAAAAACAAGGTAGCCGGATTAAGCATCGCTATCCTGGTAGTATTAAAGCCTGCAGTTCTTGCCGAAACAGATTGGAAAAAACTTGATAAGATCCTGATGAAAACAGGGTCATTTCCAATAGAATCAGGATTTCTAAATTCCAGAAGGAAAAATATTACTGCCCCGGCCACTATCAGGAAGGCTGACATCGTCATGACTACTTTGGCATGAAGTGAAAAGCGCCTTATCCTTCTAAAAGTTATGATCTCTGATAAAACCGGGAAACCCAGCCCTCCCAAAATAATCAATGACATAAATAATAAATTAAGCGGAATGTCATAACTAAAAACTTCAAGGCTGTTAGAATAAAGGGAAAACCCTGCATTGTTAAAGGCACTGATAGTATGAAAAATGCTAAAAGTCATGGATGAACTTAAGGGATAAGAATACTTAAAATAAAAAATTGCAGCCATAATAATAAAACCAATAAATTCTATGGCCAGGGTGGCGCCTGCGATCACCATAAAAAATTTGCCTGCGCTGAAATGCTGTTTATTTCCAAAACTTGTGTTCAGGTAAAACTTGTCCCGTATGTGGATCTTCCTCCCAAGGATCAGGCCAAAGACTGAGCCCACGGTCATTATGCCGAGGCCTCCTATCTGGATAAAGACAAGTATTATGATCTTGCCAAGATCTGAAAAATAGGTAGGGGTATCCTGGACGATCAGGCCGGTGACACAGATAGCCGAGGTAGAAGTAAATAAAGCATCGATATAGCTTATGTTTTCACCCTGGGTCATCTGAGGCAGCATCAATATAGCAGAACCCAATAGAATAACTGCAACAAATCCAAGCATGACTTGCTGGGCAATCCGGTTCTGGGTTTTGGACGAGAACAGGGGAATGTCTTTCATTAGAATATATAGCCTAAGTATTTACATTATAATACATAGCCTGTTATTTTAGTAAAAATAAAAGGTAAAGACAAGGATTATGTTTTTTCCCGGATAAAGGGATTTTTTAATGCAATGATTATGGGGTAAATATGCAAATATTGGCATTATTTTGCTTTGTGATATACTGTTAAAAAATTTATATTAATTAAAGTAGCAAAACAATATTAGCAATAAACGCAGATAAATTTTTAAAAGATGGAAAAGAATATTAAGATTATTAGCGGATTATCCAGGAAAGCAAGAATTAATATCCTTATCGCTGTATTCTTCCTCTTCATTGTAATAGCCGTCTTTACTTCTATTAACCAGATCCAGGATGTGGTTGAAAAACGGGAAAAATTAGTTGAGCTTGAAGAAAAATTAAACTGGAAACGCAATGAAAATATCGAACTGCTTGCGCAGGAAAAAAGCCTGTACCTGGATGAAGCCATAGAAATAGAGGCCAGGAAACAATTTAATATGACTTCAGGTGATGAGACCATAATGTCGGTGGTCGTGGAAGAAGATGGCGAGGTGGGGGTAGATACGTATTCTAACAGGAACGGTTCTCCTGATGAGATATATTCCAATTCAGACCTATGGGAAAATATTAAGATTTTTTATAATAAAGAGATCTACAAAGATTAACAAAACACTTGAAAGCAGCAAAGTCCTCCATGAAACTGGCAGCAATCGATATAGGCACAAATTCTGTCCGGTTACTTATTTCAAATTATAATAATTCCAGATTTACCACTCTTGAAAGGAAAATGGAGATCACCCGGGTTGGGAAAAACCTGGAAACAAGCGGAAAGATCTCTCCCGAAGCTGCCAGAAACACTCTTACGGTCCTTTCCTCTTACCTTGCCCTTATGGAAAACAGGGAGGTTGTAAAATACCGGGCTGTGGGGACCAGTGCTGTAAGGAATGCTAAAAATAAAAGTTGGTTTACCGGGTATATATCCAAAAATATTGGCATTGAGATAGAGCCTATCCAGGGAACCGAAGAAGCATATCTTAGTTTTTATGGAGCCGTAAAAGGCCTGGGCTCAAATAACTTTAAAAGTAATATAAGACCTGGAACTAAAGACAAGATCCTGGTGATCGATACCGGCGGGGGAAGCAGCGAACTGATACTGGGGGAACAAAGCGGCAGACCCGAATTGATCTACAGTATTAAGATGGGCTGTGTAAACTTGACAGAGAGATTTATCGGGCCCGGCAGGCCCGGAAAGAATGAGCTTGCAAGTTTGCACGAATATATCAGGAAAAAATTAAATGCAGCTGTAAACCGGATCAGGGACGATAGATCCTTATTTCTTATTGGCACAGGAGGAACTATAACCACGCTGGCTGCTATTGATCTGAAACTGGAGGAATATGACAGCAAGAGGATCCATGGATATTTATTGAGCCTGGATACGATCGAGGAGATCTACAAATACCTGTGTTCATTAAGTCCGGGAGAAAGAAAAAAGGTACCGGGCCTCCAGCCTGGAAGAGCTGATATTATTATCAGCGGTATAGCGATTTCACTGGAAATATTAAGGCTGCTTGAGAGGGAAGCAATTCTTGTGAGCGAGAGAGATATTCTGGATGGAATTGTTTACACCCTGGTTGATTTTTGATAATATAAATCAGCAAAATCGATCCCCTGCCCGAGTGGCGGAATTGGTAGACGCAACGGACTTAAAATCCGTTGAGGCTTGACCTCGTGCCAGTTCGATTCTGGCCTCGGGCACCAACTTTGGGCTATTCACCAACAACCAGGCAACCCGCTTGATGCCTTCCTATTTTTATATATCATAGTTTTGATTTATGCTAAGATAAATTTTTATATTATTTATATAGATATTATCAAAGGTGGATAAGTGAGGAAGAAAGATCGTGAAGTAACTAAAAAAGAAGAAATAATTCAAATTATTGAAAAATGTGACATTTGTAGAATTGCTTTTTTAGATAATAATATCCCTTACATTATACCGATGAATTTTGGGTATGAGTACGACAAGGATAAACTAATCTTGTATTTTCACTGCGCAAGGGAAGGTAAAAAACTCGATATCATTAAAAAGAACGATATTGTTTGTTTTGAAATGGATTGCTCCCATAATCTTATTCCTTCAGCTGTTGCCTGTAATTTCACAATGGAGTATGAAAGCATAATTGGTAATGGAGTAATTGAAATTGTTTATTTTGATAAAGAAAAAATAGCTGCATTAAAAAATATTCTGAGAAAATATAGCAAGAAAACAAATTTTGAATTCAATGAGGAAAAAGTAAAATTAACCACAATCTTAAAATTATCTGTAACTGATTATAGTGGCAAAAGGTTTAAAAGGGCATCTTACTGATTTAAGATGGAACCAGGATTTATAATAGCTGTTAAAGAATTATTTTAATTTCCCTGATTCCTTCAAAAAACAGTTCGCCTTTGTACTGTTCAGTGGCACCATCTAATACTTATCTTTAGGCTCTTCGGCTCGGACCTTCTAGAGATCATCTCCATTTTGTTTTGAGAACTTTATAAAATATAGATGAATATAATTTTATATATAGTTTGACATATAATTATATTAATAATTGTATATATAATAATAATAATATTTATTAAAGTATATATTAAAAGGAAAAATATTTAAAAGATAAATTATTAAAAAAACTTGTTTTTTTACTGATTAGTTGCTTATTTTTGGTCCTGTTTATCACAGGATGTGGGACGGCTCCAGCTGATGAGGGTAAAAAAAATATTGATACTGAAACCGGTGAGGTTTTAAAAAAAGAGGTATTTGTTAATTTCGCTGATTCACTAAACAAGATCGATATTGGTGAAAAAAGAAGCTTCTTTTTTTCGGCTAATAGAGATATAGCATCAATCGCGGTCCTGGCAATGTTTCATGAGATAGATGGAAAAATAGAGACCAATAGGAAATCTATTACAGGAGATATTGTTGAAAAATATATTGAATCCATTTACAAAACGGATCTTAAAGACAGGAATAATGTATTTTTTGTCTTTGATGGTTCCAAAATATCGGTAGCTTTTCTGCTAATAATGAAATAGAGAAAAAGCAAAAAATCCTGCTCCATTCCAAAGAACTTTATGCATTTTTTCATGATATATTCCAGAGTAGAGTAAAAAGATGATATAATAGTTCATATTACTAATCGGCTGAGGAGATCATTAATGAATCAAAAATTAGAAAATGAAGGACCAAGCGGGCTTTCAATTGCAGCCCTGGTAACCGGTATTTTATGGTTGACGATTGTACCGATCATTCTTGGAGCAATCGATCTTAGCAGAATAAAAAATGGAGCAGCGAGTCCCAAAGGGAGAGGCCTCGATATAGCAGGTATTGTACTTGGGGGTTTAGGGATAGTCGGCTGGATAGTGATCACTATTGTAGCGGTAGCTGTGGGGCTGGGAGCTTTTTGGGGTTCCTGGTAAAATCATAGATCTCTTTGTTTGTAAGGTTATTTTAACCTATATAATATATTTAAGCCTCATAAATAGGAGGCTTAAATATATTATTGCACAATCTACTCAAGTAGCCGTATCCTTTTAAATCGTTGAGAAAGCATAGTTGCGAAACCGGCTGATCCAGCTTCTTCCTACCAGTCGATCAATAAGAAATATACTTTATAGCCTTTCTATTAAAATTTGTTATTGCATGGTATTTATAATAGATGCATACAAAATATTAATTAAAAAAAGGGGATTTAATGAAACGCTTAAAATGGCAAATATCTCTGGGTATTATCCTGATTGCAATATCTGTGATACTTTACCTGCTTCATTATGTCATATTTAGGGATTCACATCATATATTTATTTATATGCTGGGGGATATTGCTTTTGTACCCATTGAAGTATTCCTGGTCACCGTGATCATACACCAGCTCTTAAGTGATAGAGAGAAAAAATCTATCATGAAAAAGCTAAATATGGTAATTGGGGTATTCTTTAGTGAAGTAGGAACAAAACTTTTGACCAATCTCTCTGACCTGGATTCAAAAGATGAAATAATAATACAGCATTTATCAAAAGTAAAAAAATGGAAAGAGAAAGATTTCAAGGAATTAAGCAAAAAGTTTAAGGATTATAGATCAGAAATAGTAATCAGCCCGGGAGAATTGGAAGATTTAAGAAGTTTCCTTAAAAGTAAAAGAGATTTCCTCTTGAGGTTGCTGGAGAATCCCAATCTCATGGAACATGAATCATTTACCGATCTTCTGTGGGCAGTCTTCCATCTGGTCGAAGAGGTAGAGAAAGAAAAAGATTTTAAAAAGACGCCCAAAGCCGATTACACGCATATAGTTTTTGATACAGTCAAAGTTTATGATGCTTTAGTTTACCAGTGGATAGCATACATGGATCATTTAAGGCAGAGTTACCCATATATATTCTCTTTGGCCATAAGGACCAATCCCTTTGACATGAAAGCAGAAGTTTTTGAAAGCCAGGGTAAATGATATTTATTTGTTAGAATTTATTTTTTAGGTTTTTTGGTAGGTCTTGCCACGGTTTTACTGGGAGAAGCCTTAGAGGCCGATGAGGGTTTCTTTTTGGCTGCAGGCTTTACAGGTTTCGAAGGACTTTTCCGGGTTTTTGTTTTTACGGCCTTTCCGGGTCTTGCCGGAGATTTACCTTTTTTGGCTGGCCTGGCTTTTTTAACAGCTGTGGGCTTTTCAGCCTTTTTTTCCTGTTTAACAGGGGCACCCTTAGGAGCTGAACTTAAAGAAGATATAATTTTTTTTAAGATCTTTCCTGCCATATTTATGTCTTCTGTATATTTTGCATTATCTCCAGGATTAAAAAACTTGTTTCCCCTGCGGTATTTTGTGTCCTCAAAGGTCAGCTTCTTAAAATCATTGATATCTAATTTATATCCAGGTGGAAGGTTTCTGAGTAAAGTTATGGTGCCGGCATGCCAGCCTTTGAACCTGAAGTCTTTGCTGGAAAGATTTACTATTTTCGTTTCATCTTTATTTTTTGTTTTTAAATTTTCTATTATTTCTTTTTTATTCATTTTTATTTAGTTTTAAAAATTATTGATCATGCTCATTTTTATACTTTATATTATACCGGTATTAATATCTCAAATATATTTTACAAACCAGGTTGCTGTGGAGACTGCAGATTCATTTTAGCATATTCTCCGATCATTATGAATTTTAATGGCATTAAAATTTTAAGAAGGCAATGATTTGCCGTTTGGAGGATACCTCTGCCTATTTATCCGGAGCTGCTGGTGTTTTTAAGCATCAGTACTGGTTCGGGCTCTCCAGGATCATTACTGACTTCAAGTTTGTATGATATATTATATTTATTAAGGATAGAGCAAAATCCTATGTCTTTTTCAAGGCCTATTTCAATCATGCGCCTTGCATGAAAGGATCTCATCAGGGCACCCTGGATGTCAGGCTCGGATAGGGAAGCATTATATACAAGTTTTGCACTATCATCCAGCTCCAGTTTAAGTTTTTTGCCGAGAAGGTATTTAATGGCAAGCCCTGCAATAAAGGCGTCATCATATGAGACTTTTCCGAGTGTACCCGAACATAATAGTAAAATACCTGATCCGGTCTTGCCTGTATGTTCTATGATCCTATCCAGGGCAAAATCAAAGTTGAGAAAAGACAGGCCGTAGACTGCCTTTGAATCTTTCGCCCTTATAAAAGACAGTGTCCCATTTGAGGTCTTCAGGATCATGCTTCTGCCCTCAAGGTCCAAATTTGCCAGCTTTGATGGAGAATTATCATAATCAAAGCCTTCAATTTTTATTCCTTTTTCTTCACCGCATAAGATATGATCAGGATACATGCTTTTTAATTTAAAAGCTTCTTCCGCTGAAGAAGATATGACCACTCGTTCGGCTCCTCTGCCGAATGCTGTTGCAATGGTCGAAGTGGCCCTCAGGACATCAATTACAAGCGTAGTATAGTCTGCCAGGCTAAAACCGGTCTTATCCGGGGAAAAATTATTTGTAAGCAGGACTTTTACTTTCATGATTCCTTTATTTGCTTCAGGGTCATTTTTATAATATCGGGGATCTTATTTTCTATCTCCCTGGACATTTCCATAGAGAGTGTAAGGAGGCCGTCCTGGCTGCAAGCTTCAGAAATGTTTACCCCTATGAGGTCTCCCTTTGTCCTTATCCTGTATGTCAGGTAAAAAAGGTTCAGGACATCTATTAATGCTGTTTGGTGAAATGATACAAATTCGCTGCTCAAATATTTTGACTGGCCGACATTGTAAAAATCTTTGAGTGGTATCAGGTAAAGGTCGCCTTTCCGGGAAATATTTTTTGTATCTGTAGATCTGTCGCCAGGTTTTTCTGCCGGGACCCTTATGCTGTCAATAATAATAAATCCGGCATCCTTATAAGTCTCAAAAATAGGAAACAGCCTGAAGCCGGCCGTAGAGCCGTCGATTACCATAGTATCCGAAGGGAGATCCATTTTCTTTAATTCATTTACCACATGGACCCCCACTCCTTCATCTCCAAGAAGAATATTTCCAATACCCAAGATCACTGTATTAATTTTTTCTGGTTCATCCAAGATAAGCCTGCATTATTATATATCTTTGACTACTGTAGAAACATGTTTTTCCCAGCCCAGGGCCTGTATGTGTACACCGGCACAATATGGCTTTACCTGTTCTATAAGATCAGATGCTATTTCGATACACATCGAGACTTTATCATTTGTAGCTTCCATCTTTTTTACAATCGGTTCAGGTACAAATATGCCTGGAACAAATTTGTTCATATAGTTGGCCATTTTTTCAGACTTCAAGAGTATAATGCCGGCAAGTACCGGGACCTTGATACCTTCACTGCGGATCCTTTCCATAAATTCTTTGAAAATATCAGCATCAAATATTGCCTGTGTCTGGAAAAACTGGGCGCCCTGCTCTATTTTTTTCTTCATTTTTATGATCTGCAGCTCATATGAAGCTTCAGAATCAGCACCGGGATTTACTACTGCGCCCTTGAAAAATGAAGGGCTTTCCGTCAGGTCATTTCCGACTATGTCTTTGCCTGCTTCCAGGTTCTTCATGGCCCATAATATCTGCACTGAGTCAAGGTCAAAAACAGGTTCAGCCTGGGGGTGGTCGCCTATGGTGGTATAGTCCCCGGTGAGAGCCAGTACATTCCTGATCCCGAAAACAGAGGCACTGAGAAGGTCAGACTGCAGTGCAAGCCTGTTTCTATCCCTTCCAGTTACCTGGAAGATAGGATCATATCCCCAGTCCTTTAGCAGGTGGCAGGTAGCAAGCGAGCCCAATCTCATTACAGAGCTTTGAAGATCAGTAACATTTATGGCATCAGCAACTTCCTTCAAGTATCCTGCTGCTTCTTTTATTTCTTCTTCTTCTGCGCCCTTTGGAGGACCGATCTCACAGGTCACTGCAAATTTTCCCTCTTCAAGGACTTTTTCAAATTTTGATTTTTTTATTGTATCTGTGCTCATTCTGCCTCCTCTTCATCTAAAGCCCACAAGCTGGTCTTTCTCAGGTTTGCCGTAGGTAATACTTTATTATGATCCCTGGGCGGGATAAATTTATTTAATCTATCGACCTGGCCCATTCTTTTCAAATTATTATATATAAGCTCCCATCCGCAGTCTCTTTCCGGGTCAGTCTCACATTTGCCATTACTCTGGCCCGCGCATGCACCATTTTCTAATTTTTTAGGGCATGCTGTATAAGGGCAGATACCACCGGTATTATCCAGTATGCAGTCCCCGCAGGTATCGCATCTCTCAGTGCCCTGCCACATCCCGGTTATGCCCCCGAAGGTAACAGTATTAAGGGCCGGGTAGCAGACTTTATCAAGCACTGCAGATGATGCCTGGACCCCGAGCCCGCAGGAATAGACCAGGATAGAATCAGCATCTTCTATCTGTTCTGATCTCGGCCTTATCCTGGACCGGATAAGTGCTTTCTGGCAGAGAAAATCAATTTCAATGACACCAGTAATTATTTTCCCTTTCTTTTGGAGCTTTTTCCTAATGTCTGCCAGTACTGCCTTGCCTCCGGTCTCTGCACCTTCAGGGCAGCCGCCGCAGCCCATGACAAACAGCTTATTCTCTCCATCCAGTTTTTCTAATAATTCTTCTATTGGCTTAAATTCTGTCAGTATCATAAAACCTCCTATGAATAAATATCTATTAAATCCATATTTTAAACAACTTTATATTTTCCGATAAGATCTCCCTTTGGAGTCACCAGATGTACCGCACATGCGGTACATGGGTCAAAACTCCTGATGACCCTTAGAATCTCTATGGGAGCCTGGCTCTCCTTTATCTTAAGGCCTATAAGGGATTGCTCCATTGGGCCCGGCTGCCCGTCCTTGTCTTTAGGAGAAGCATTCCAGGCAGTAGGGGTTATGACCTGATAGTTCGAGATCCTTCCATTCTTTACATTGAGCCAGTGTCCAAGTGCTCCCCTGGGTGCAGCACATAGGCCTATGCCCTTGCCGTCAGCAGGAGGGTCATAAGGGACTGTGGTCGGTTCCCCGACTTTTAATTCCTGGGCCCATCCAAGAAGCTGGTCAGCAATAATATTTGCTGAAAGTACCCTGGTCAGGTGCCTTCCTGCCACTGAATACAAGTTTGAAACACTTCCGCCAAGTTCGGATAAGGCCCCGTCGACCATGTCTTTTATGTATTTATTACTTCCATTAAGATAGGTTGAAAGAATATTGGCCAGCGGGCCCACCTCATAGACTTCTTCCTTGTATCTTGGAGATTTTATCCACGAATAACTATCCGGCTTTCCTGCCTTAGGTTCAGTCTTGCCCTCACCCGGGTACAGGGGTTCTGAATCTTCATACCAGCTGCGGGCTATATCTTCAGTTATATTATTAATATTTATCTCACCATATTTATCAGTATTTTCAATAACACCTCCCTTAAAGAGAGTGTCACTGTAGTTTCCTTTTGACTTGATCCTGTAAGAACTGAAAGATAACAGCTTTCCACAACCCTTCCCGATCTCCAGGTACTCACTGTATGCTTTTGCAACTGCTATAACATCGGGAAGATAAATATTTTTTACAAAATCAATAATTTCTTCAAGCCTCCAGATAAATTCAGTTATTCTATCTGCAGAAAGCTGCTGGGAGACTCCGCCGGCAACAATCGCTGCATCATGCGGCCATTTCCCGCCAAAGAGAGTAGCGGCTTCCTGGGCTTTCCTGTAAATATCCAGCGCTTTTATATAATGGCTGACCACTGCATAGGTTGTTTCCTTATCAAATTTATAATCTATCTCATCCCTGGGAAGAAATGGTTTTGAATAGCCCTGCTGAAGAAATTGCTTTAAGGCATTCAGGTCCTTATCACTTCCAGAATAGTCCAGCACCCTGGCAGGATCTACAAAATCAAGGCCCGCAAGTATATAAAAATGAAGGATATGGTCACAAACACTCCTGGTTCCCAGGATCAAATTTCTCATGAGGATCCCATTTTCAGGGAGCTTATCCGTAATGCCCGCATAATCATCTACTGCTGCAACAGATGCTGAAGCATGAGGTTCAGGGCATACCCCGCATATTCTCTGGGTGATCAGGACCGCATCCCGGGGATCCCTTCCTTTAAGCATCATCTCGATACCCCTGAACATAGTCCCGCTCATATTGGCATCTTTTACTTCGCCATTTTCAACCATGGCTTCCACTTTAAGATGCCCTTCGATCCTTGTAACCGGATGTATTACAATTTTTTTCACAATTCCACCTTCCTAAAAAATTACTTTTCTTTTAATTTAGTTATCATTTCATTTACCGGGACTTCAACATCTATTATTTTTTCATAGAAGTCTCCCACGAAATCAGGATATTCAGGCGAGGTGCAGCCGCTGCACGGAGCACCGCTTCCAATGACCCAGTTTGTCTTTGCATTCCACCGCCTCTGGGGACAATCTGAATAAGTTATCGGGCCCTTACAGCCTAATTCATACAGGCAGCCTATATCTCCTAATTTTTTGGCAAACTTTCCTTCATCAAAATAAGCCCTGTTGGGACAGTTTTCATGGATAAGTTTTCCATAGTAAGTCTTTGGACGCCTGAAGTCATCAAGCTCCACATTTTCAAGTCCCTTGGTGAGGACTTCTTCAATAGTGCCAAACAGCCAGTCAGGGTGTGGGGGGCATCCGGATATATTTACCAGCGGGGTCTCTATTTTATTTGCCAGAAAAACATCTTCAACGCTCTGGGCCCCTGTCGGGTTTGGGTTGCCGGCTGCAATCCCGCCAAATGATGCACAGGTTCCAAGTGCTATTGTCAGCATTGCATTTTTTGAAAGTTTTAAGACTTCATCCAGTATAGCAAACTTCTCGCCATTCTTTTCTCCAGTAAGGCAAAAGTCCTCCCTGGAGGGGATCGCACCATCTATTATCAGCACAAAGCCTTTTTTGCTGCCAGCTTCTTCAAGCGTTTCCATAGCAAGGTTACCGCTTGAAGTCATAATATTTGGATGAAAAACAAATTCAAGTTTAAATCCAGGAATGATATCCTGCAGCAGTATGTTTTTGATTGCCGGATATTTGGAACAAAGCGTGGAAGTCACACATCCAGTGCAATTCTGGCCCTGAATACTGATAACCGGGATAGTCGTGCTCTTTTTTGAATTCATATAAGCTCCTTTAGATCCTTCTTTGTGTTTGTTTTGATATAAAAATTCTGGGATAGCTGATTTTAGAGGTATAGGAAGTAAATATTGGTGGCCTGTTTTTGATATTTTTAAAGCTCTGTTTCAAATTCTTCAATTAATTTACAATCCTAACTAAAATAACCTGTTACATTTTAACAAAATAATTAATTATTTCAATCAATTTTGCAACAAGTTTGTATCAACTATTACTAGTTCATTTTAATATATTATTTCTTTATGTTTTTAATTGTGAAATTGATAAAATATAACAGAGATGATTTATTTTTAATATATCCTTAAAGGGCCCTTAAATCTTTTTATAGAAGATTTTTATCTATAATACAGCGGAGAGAGGGATTGGAGAGATTTAAATACATAGACCACCCTTCAGACATCGGTATTGAATTTTATGGAGAAAGCATGGAAGAGTTGTTTGAGAATGCGGCAGCCGGGATGTTTTCTATTATCAACGATCCCGGAAAGGTCGACCCTGTAATAAAAAGGAGTGTGGTCATAAGCAGGGATAAAATAAACCTTGAGGACCTCCTTATTTTATGGTTGGAAGAACTGCTTTTTATTTTTGACACTGAAAACATATTATTTTCAGGTTTTACGGTAAACAGTATAGATCTCAAAAACCAGCTGGAGGCTGGATATGCCGGAAAGCAGGCCGGCAGCAGGTCCGGTAAGTATGTCTTAAAGGCTAATATAAAAGGGGAAGAGGCCGATTTCCTAAAGCATGATATAAAAATGGGGATCAAGGCTCCCACCTACCACAAGCTTGAGATAATAAAGGATGGAAACAGGTTGACCGGCAGGGTGATCTTTGATGTATGATCATTAATATTTAAAATCTTAATTGGTGATATGGGAAATTACAACTTAAATAAAATAAATGATTATAAGTGGGAAGTGGCAAGAGATGAGAATATCGGCATGAGGGTCCCCGGGATCATTTTTGCAGACAGCGAGCTTTTAAATCATGCACGGAATGAAAAAACGATCGACCAGGTAATAAATGTCTCCACCCTGCCCGGGATCCTCAGGGCGTCTTATGCGATGCCTGATATACATTATGGTTATGGATTTCCTATAGGAGGTGTGGGTGCATTTGATAGTGAAGAGGGAATAATATCCCCTGGAGGAGTCGGGTTTGATATTTCATGCGGGGTAAGGCTCCTCAGGACAGATCTGGGTTACAGTGATATCAGGGACAGGTTGGAAGAGATAGTCTCACTGCTGTATTTTAATATCCCCAAGGGAGTGGGAAGCAAGGGCAAGATAAGGCTCGGCACAGGAGAGCTTAAAAAATTGTTGCGCGAAGGAGTGGGATGGGCAGTAAACAATAAATATGGCTGGGAAGAGGATAAGGATCTTACAGAGGAGAAAGGCTGTATGGCCGGTGCTAATCCTGATCATGTATCAAACTATGCAATTTCCAGGGGGCTCGGCCAGGTCGGGACCCTTGGCTCAGGGAATCATTTCGTGGAAATACAGGCAGTGGATAAGATCTATGACAGGGATGCCTGCAGGGTCCTGGGACTTGAGGAGGGCCAGATCACGGTTATGGTCCATTCAGGCTCAAGAGGGCTGGGACATCAAATATGCAGTGACTATATAAAGGTCATGCAGCAGGCAGCCTCAAAATATGGCATTGAACTGCCCGACAGACAGCTTGCCTGCGCCCCGATATCCTCTCCGGAAGGGAAAAGATATTATGGGGCCATGGCCTGTGCAGTAAATTATGCCCTGGTAAACCGCCACATACTTGCCCACCTGGTGAGGACAACATTTGAAAGATTTTTTGGAAAGTCTTCGGAGAAGCTGGGGATGTCCCTGGTATATGATGTGTCGCATAATATTGCCAAAATGGAAGAGCATACTGTAGACGGAGCCGTAAAAAATATTTGTGTCCACCGTAAAGGCGCGACCAGGTCCTATCCTCCGGGACATAAGGATATCCCTGCCCGGTACAGGGGCATTGGGCAGCCTGTGATCATCCCGGGAGATATGGGAAGGTATTCCTATATGCTTCTTGGAACCGAGAAGGCGATGAGCGAGAGTTTTGGTTCCACCTGCCATGGAGCGGGGAGGATGATGAGCCGGACCAAAGCAAAGAAACTAATAAATGGAAGCCAGTTAAAGAGGCAGCTTTTTGAAGAGAAGGGAATAGTGGTCATGGCAGGGAGCATGTCAGGACTGGCAGAAGAAGCTCCCCTGGCCTATAAAGATGTATCAAGAGTTGTAGATATTACCCATAAGGCAGGGATCTCGAAGAAAGCTGCAAGGCTCAGGCCCCTTGGAGTCTTAAAGGGGTAGGTTTTTAAAATATCTGGATGAAAGCGGCAATATGAAAAAATATATTCTAAAAGAAGTAGGACTAAAAAAACCGGATGAATATAAAATAGATTACAAGAAAAAGCTAAATGAGGTCCAGCTGCAGACCGTGGAGTTTACCAGGGGTCCCATACTGGTAATAGCCGGGGCAGGAAGCGGAAAAACAAGGACCCTGGTCTACAGGGTAGCCAGGATGGTGGAGGATGGAATAAATCCTGAAAACATCCTGCTCCTGACATTTACAAGAAAAGCGGCGCAGGAAATGATAAGAAGGGCAACAAGGCTCCTGGATGACAGGTGCGGCAAGGCTTCAGGGGGTACATTCCATTCATTTTCTAATATGATACTCAGGAGATATGCAAAGCTTGTGGGGTTTAATAATAATTTCACCATACTGGACAGGAAAGATTCGGAAGATACGGTGGGCCTTATAAGGACCAGGATGGGCTTTCATAAGAGCAAATCGCGGTTTCCCCATAAGGAAACGGTCCATGAAGTAATAAGCAAATCCATAAACAAGGACTCCCCGATCGAGAAAATATTAAAGGAAAGCTTCCCGCACTTTCTCCAAAATTCAGCTGATATTAAAAAGATAAACAAAGAGTACCAGGAATATAAAAAAAGTAAGTCGATAATGGACTATGATGATCTTTTGATCTACCTGGAGAAACTGCTGGCGGAGCATGATGAGATAAGAGACAAGCTTTCAAATTTTTATAAATACATCATGATAGACGAATACCAGGACACAAATAAGCTTCAGGCAAAGATCGCCTATAAGCTTGCCTCCAGCCATAAAAATATTATGGTGGTGGGGGATGATTCCCAGAGTATTTATTCATTCAGGGGAGCTAATTTCAGGAATATAATGGATTTTCCCAAAGTATATAAAGATGCAAAAATAATAAAGCTGGAACAAAACTACAGGAGTACCCAGCCGGTACTGGACTTTACAAACCAGATAATAGCAAAAGCCAAGGAAAGCTACAGGAAGACTCTATTCACAAAAAAAGAAGGGACACAGAAGCCGGTCTATATAGAATCCCAGGATGAAAACTACCAATCTAAGTTTATAGTCCAGAGGATACTGGAACTCAGGGAAGAGGGAGTGCCACTAAAAGATATGGCAGTGCTTTTCAGGAGCAGCTGGCATTCCATGGATCTGGAGATAGAGCTCATGAGCAGTAATATCCCCTTCGTAAAATACGGGGGCCTAAAATTTATGGAAGCTGCACATGTAAAAGACATTTTGGCCTATCTTAAAGTAGCCTTTAATCCCCTGGATTCGGTAAGCTGGCACAGGATACTGCTGCTTATCGAGGGCATAGGCCCGCAGACAGCTTATAGGATAATCCAGGAGGTGGTTGACAATAAGAACGGCATCCAGTATCTGGAGGAGGGTCCGTTCCAGTCTAAAAAGTATGGTGGCACTTTAAGCAAGCTGTATTCCACAATCTCCGGGATCTCAGATGAGAAAATCGCTCTGGCTGATAAGATAAGGGCAGTACTTGATTACTATAATCCCATTTTAAAAGATAAGTATGATGATTTTAATAAAAGGGAAAATGATGTAAACTCCCTGGAAATCATTGCACAGAGGTATAAGGGCCTGCAGCAATTTCTGGTGGACCTGACACTGGAGCCCATTGACGCGAGACAGGCAAGGACAGAACCCGAAGATAAAGATGAAGATAAGCTCATACTTTCCACCATCCATTCTGCAAAAGGGCTTGAATGGCACACTGTTTTTATAATATCACTTATAGACGGTTATCTTCCCAGTACCTATGCATTGTTTACTGCAGAGGAAATAGAAGAAGAAAGAAGGCTCCTGTATGTTGCCGCTACAAGGGCCAAACAAAATCTCTACCTCATAAAGCCGGAGATAAAGAAGGTAGGGGGCAATTATTTTGAGCGCACTTACCAGAAGCTTACAGAGGTCTCAAGATTCTTGAGCGAGGGAAGCATCCTGGATGATTATGTAGAAAAATGGGCCCTTGCAGAAAAGTGACCAAACAAAATTCTTTTAATTATATTCGCAATTTGATAAAATCAGAATATACGAAATTCAAATAATTGGAGGATGGTGATAAATTTGGTTACCAGATTAAGGGAGAGGGCCCAGATCACATTGCCCTCGGATATTGTAAAAAGATTGAACCTTAAGACCGGGGATAATCTTGAGGTAGAATTAAGCGGTGATAAAATAATCATAAAGCCTGTCCTGGTAATAGACAGGTCCCAGTCCTGGTTCTGGTCAAAAGAGTGGCAGGAAAAGGAAAAAGAAGTTGAAGAAGATTTAAGAGCTGGCAGGATATATAAAGCCAGTGATCATACTGACCTCGTAAAAAAGCTTAAAAAGTAATTGTGGAAATCTTATTCTCAAGAAAGTTTAAGAAAGAATATAGATCATTCCCTGATGATATTAAAAAGATAATCGACTCAAAATTAATAATTTTCACCAAAAACCCTTTCCATCCTTCCTTAAGAGTTAAAAAGATAAAAGCAAAAGAAGATATTTTTGAATGCAGTATCAATATAAATATCCGGATGACCTGGTGCTATTATGATAAGAAGGTACTGCTCAGGGCCATTGGGGAACATGATAAGATCATAAAAAATCCATAATGATTATTAGATCTTTCTGAGTAATTATTTTTAACCTATCTTTTCCTGAACCAGGGTTTTAGCATGGACACCTTCTTCTGGTAATGTATATAAGAGGGCCTGGAAGCTATAATATAGCGTTCCATCATAGGAATACTTATGAATACAAACAGGAGCGTCATCAAAACAGGTCCTGCCACTGTCTGCCATATATGGGGAGCTATCCCCATCTGCATCAGCCATATCCCCCACCAGAATGAGACTTCACCAAAATAATTTGGATGCCGTGAATGCCTCCACAGCCCTGTATCAATATTCTGGCTCACAGATGACCTGCTTTTCCTGAAGAGATCCATTTGCCTATCAGAGATACCCTGGATCAAAGCGGCACCTATGCATATGGCAAATCCCAACCATGTGAGAATGCCTGCATGCCCTCCGCGGCCTATCCCGAAATAGGCAGGAATAAGCGCCGCAAATACAATTACGGTCGGCATCAGGTTGATGCCTATAAGATTGGTAAAAAACCACATGCGGGACGACTTTTCCTTAAGCATGGTATACCGCCAATCCTGGTGGCTGAACCCTCTCCATCTTGTGATCCAGTTTATTGTCAACCGTATTCCCCAGACGGCAGCTGCCGCTAAAAATAAGATATTAATTGCTGAAAACGGGATGTCTGAAGCAAAGATCCAGTAGGATATTATAACTATAGGCAATATGCTCCAGTAAGGGTCATATACACTGGAATTTGCAAATAATATCCCAAAGGCCCAGACGACAAGCGTTGCGGCCACATCTGCCAAAAAAATGGATAATAGCACGTGCAGGCCGCCGGAGAGCTTAAAGACAAAAAGGCCGATGAAAAAAGCAATAATATATATTGCCAGGACGATTAAAAATGATATACCCCGGTTTTTAATTTTGAACCTGTTCATTTAATACTTACCTCCAGACATATAATTTAAAATTTCAAGTTTGCGGATTATGACATTATATAATCCATACTTATTATATTCAAACCAGGTTTAAATCTATTCTTAAGCTTAAGTGTTTGTAAGTAGGACAATAGTATAAATAAGGTTGACATGTTTACGAACAATTATTATAATAATTATTATAATATTTTTAATATTTAATTATAATATTTTTTTACTTATAGTTAGTTGATTATTATTAATTAGGTATCGGCTATCAGGGTGTTCATGGTGAAGATAAAAGATCAAAAGAATAAAGATACCTTGAAACTGTCAGGTTATGAAATACTTAAAAATAATCCGACTGCTGTAGCAATAATTGATCCCGATACCTCGATTAAATATATAAATCCTGCATTTGAGAGGCTTTTTGGATATAAGTCAAGTGAGCTCGTCGGTAAAAAACCGCCTTATCCATATTGGTTACCTGAAAAAATCAGTGAGACTAAAGAATTATTAAAAGGGGCCATGAAAAAAGGGGTAAAAAAGTTTGAAACGCAATTAAGGAAAAAAAACGGACAGATAATATGGATAGAGGCTGATTCAGTGCCTGTGATGAAGAATGGTAAATTAGACTATTATATATCGAATTTGATCGATATAACAAAAAGAAAAAGTGCAGAAGCAAAGCTGGAGAAATCATTCTCTGAACTGGATATGGTATTTGACACGGCAGAGGACGGCATGAGGATAATTGATGCTGACTTTAATGTAATAAGAGTAAATAAGGAATTCTGCAGTATCTCAGGGCTAAGCCATGAAGAAAACCTCAAAAGAAAATGTTATGAGTCATTTTCAAGTAAAGATTGCCATAACTCCAGGTGCTCTTTAAAACAGGTTTTGAAAGGAGTTAAAAGAGTCAAAGCAGAATCAATCAGGGTGACATCTGGCGGTAAAATGATCCCCTGCAATACAATCACAACTCCTTTAAAAACAGCAGACGGAGTAGTAAAAGGAGTAGTGATAAATTATAAGGTTTTAAGTGAGAAGATAAAATCAGAAAAAGAGATCTTAAGCCTATCAAGATTCCCATCGGAAAATCCTAATCCGGTACTGAGGATTGATAAAACCGGAAAAGTTGTCTATTCCAATCAGGCAGGGGCAAAGCAGCTGAAGAAACTGGGATTAAAGGCCGGCAGAAAGGCCCCTAAAATCTTATATGATATAGTGGCCAGGCTGTTTAAAGAAAAATCATTCAAACCCGAGACTGTAAATATCCATATGGGAGAAGTAATATTTGAGTTTATTATAGCAATAGTAAAAAGTACTGATTATGCAAACCTTTATGGCAGGAATATAACTGAAAAGGTAAAAGCAGAAGATAGGCTTAGGGATAGTGAAAAGGGTTACCGGAATATCTTCCACTCAACCGCTGTCTCTCTCTGGGAGGAAGACTATTCAGAAGCATATTCCATGCTCATGGATTTGAAGGCCAGGGGTGTTACCGACATCCGTAAATATCTTAAAAAACACCCTGAATTTATAGGGCTGGCTGCCTCAAAAGTAAAGATAATCGATGTAAATGATCAAACTTTGAAAATTTATGGTGCAAAGGACAAAGCTGAACTGATGGGTTCATTGGATAAGATATTCATACCTGAAACCTTCGAAAAATTTGGCGACCAGCTAGCTGCTATGTTTGAGGGCCACCCATATTTTGAAACTGAATTTGTGATGCATGATATCCAGGGCGATACTGTCTATGCTTTAGGTGCTTTGAGACTACCAAACAATATTTCCCAGGCCAAACGTGTAGTTGTTAGTCTACTTAATATTACAGACCGCAAAAAAACAGAAGAAAAGGTCTTGAACCTCGCAAAGTTCCCTTCAGAAAACCCTAATCCAGTACTGAGGATCGATAAATCCGGAAAAGTTATATACTCAAACCAGGCAGGAGTAATACAGCTGAAGAAGCTGGGATTAAATATTGGCAGAAAAGCACCTAAGGTCTTATATGATGTAGTGACCAGGCTCTTTAAAGAAAAATCATATAAACCTGAAACGTTAAATGTCGAAATCGGCAAGTCGATATATGAATTTGTCATAACCCCGGTCAAGGATACGGGGTATACAAACCTTTACGGTAGGGATATATCTGATAGGATAAAGGCAGAAAATGAGATCAAAAAATATTCTGAAAACCTTGAAGAAATGGTCGAGGAGCGGACAAAAGGACTTGAAACCCTAGACAAAGAACTGGTTAAATCTGAAAAAAAATACCGGGAACTTTTTGAATCAAATAGAGATGGGATCTCACTTGTCGATATGGATGGATATTTCATTGATACCAACCAGGCTTTCAGGGATATGGTCGGATATAGCGCAGATGAACTAAAGAAATTGACCTACTTTGATCTAACTCCCCAAAAATGGCATAAAATGAATGAAGACATTGTCAAAAACCAGATCCTGGCCCGGGGAAGGTCAGACGAATTTGAAAAAGAATATATAAAAAAGAATGGCGAGGTTTTTCCCATTATTGTCCAGACATGGCTGATCAAAAATAAAAAAGGAAAACCTGCAGGTTTCTGGGGTATCATAAGGGACCTTACCCAGATAAAAAAACTCCAGCTGGAACTCATAAGAAATGAAAAACTTGCAATCCTGGGGCAGCTTGCAGGAGGAGTGGGCCATGAACTGAGAAACCCTCTGGCAGCTATAAAAAACGCCTCCTATTTTCTTAATATGTCTATAGGTGCAAAAGATGATGACTTGAAGGAAACCCTGGATATAATAGACTCAGAAGTTAATAGATCTGATAAAATAATCTCAGATCTCCTGGACTTTTCAAAGACCAGGCAAATAACAATCCAGAAAGTCAATATAGGCAATATCATAGAAAGATCGCTAAAATCTGTTTCAATACCGGTAAATATCAAGACAGTGGTCAGGCTTGAAAAAAAGATGCCCCAATTGATGGCTGATTCCGGCCAACTTGTGCAGATATTTTCTAATATAATCTTAAATGCTATTCAGGCAATGCATGAAGGAGGAAAGCTGACCATTAGATCTAAAACTCCAGATAATAAATGGGCAGAGATATCAGTGTCTGATACGGGAGTAGGAATACCGGAAAAAGAGCTCGACGAGATTTTTGAGCCTCTATTTACAACAAAAGCTAAAGGAATAGGGTTGGGAATGGCAATCACCAAAATACTTGTAGATGCCCATGGAGGCAGGATCAGGCTAAAAAGCAAAGTTGGAATAGGGACCACTTTTACTGTGAGCCTGCCATTTAAAATAAAAAGATGATTATGATATGAAAAAAACAAGCATACTGATAGTTGATGACAATATAAACCTTACAAAGTCCTTGTTCTTTATAATGGAGAAAAAAGGTTATGATGCCAGTATGGCAAAAGACGGGAGAGAGGCTGTAAAAAAAGCTAAAGCTAGATCTTTCGATATAATCCTTATGGATATAAAAATGCCCCTGATGAATGGAGTCGAGGCTTACAAGAAAATAAAGAAAATAAGTCCGGGTTCTATCGTCTTTATGATGACCGCATATACTGTTGAAGAATTGGTACAGGAAGCCCTGGAAGAGGGGGCCTACGGCATTATCTATAAACCTATGGACATAGGAAAGACAATAGGCCTGATTGAAGAGGCAATTCGTAAAAAGGATGGTTTTTTTATGTTAATAGTTGACGATGACCCTTCAATAAATAAGACACTTAAAAAAATATTTGAAAAAAAAGGTTACAATATTTCTTTGGTAAATTCAGGGGAGGAAGCGATTGTTAAATGCACAAAGAAAAGTTTCGACATTATTTTTATTGATATAAAACTTCCAATGATCAATGGGCTGGAGACTTATCTGGAACTGAAAAAAATACAAAAGGATATAATCGCAATAGTTATAACAGCATACCGCGAAGAAGTTTCTGATCTGGTAGAAATGGCTTTAAAGAATTCTGCATATACTTGCCTGTATAAACCGCTGGATATGGAAAAGGTATTGGGTATTGTAGAACAGGTCAGGAAGGAGCGGTTATCCGGATAAACAGTACCAGGCTGCTTATGGATTTCTATAATGGAAAAGCGAAAGGATAATAAGAATTATGACAGACAAAAACAGGAACATATTGATCGTAGACGATGATGAAAATATCTCGACCAGCCTGGGGCTGATCTTTAAAAAGAAAGGCCATGTTGTAGATATAGCAGACTCAGCTGAAAAATCCATAAATAAAGTAAAGAATGGCAAATTTAATATAGCCCTCATCGATGTCATACTGCCTGATATTGATGGAGTAAGCCTGCTTGCTTCCCTAAAAAAGATCGATCCGGATCTGAGAGGTATCATAATCACAGGGTATGCATCCATAGAGACAGCTATAGGAGCCCTTAATAAAGGGGCATCAGCTTATTTGACAAAACCTCTTAATATGGATGAGGTAATAGCGACTGTAAATGAAATATTTGAAAAGATCGACCTGGAACAGGAAAAGAGAAAAGTAGAGGAAGATCTAAAAAAGAGCATTATAAGGCTGCGGGAGACCCTGGATGGGGTCATGAGGACACTGGAAGCCATAATAGAGATAAAAGATCCCTATACTTCGGGACACCAGAGGAAAGCGGCTCTTCTTGCAACTGCAATAGCAGAAGAGCTGGGCCTGAACGGGGAAGAAATAGATATCCTGAAAACTATAACAATGATCCATGACATAGGAAAAATAAGCATCCCTGTATCTATCCTGTCCAAGCCAGGTGATTTATCCAAATTGGAATATGATATGATAAAAACTCATCCCCAGGTCGGCTATAATATATTAAAAGAGATAGATTTCCCATGGCCAATAACTGATATTGTGCTTCAGCATCATGAAAGGCTTAATGGTTCCGGATACCCGCAGGGCCTAAAAAGAAAAGAAATAATGTTTGAGGCAAAAATACTGGCAGTAGCAGATGTAGTAGAGGCCATGACCTCATACAGGCCCTACAGGCCCGCTTTTGACCTGGATGAAGCAGCCAGGGAGATCACCAGGGGCAGAAGCAGGCTTTATGATGTAAAAGTAGTGGATGCATGCATTAAAGTTATTAATGGGAAAAAGTTTAAGCTTTAAACAATTCCACACAGATCGCCTAAACGTAAAATCACCTCCTAAATTTAATTATTTTCATTATTTTTTGACAAAACCTGAATTTTTTTAAATTATTCTCGTATTTTCAAAATAATGATATAATATTCATGAAAAATGAGAAAATAATAGATTATTACTATTTATTTTAAAAATTTTTAATTATTTATAAAATATTTCAATAATAAGGGGCTGTTCTTATGAGAGAAATAGATATACTAACGGAGTTTTCACAGAAAGCCGGGAGCGAGATCGATCCTAAAAGCATAAAAATCGATGATACTACTTTGAGAGATGGCGAACAGACTGCCGGAGTAGTCTTTGCAAATGATGAAAAAATCTATATAGCTAAGATGCTGGACAAAATAGGAGTGCACCAGATAGAGGCCGGTATTCCTGCAATGGGTGGTGATGAAAAAGATGCCATAAAAAAGATTGCAGCCCTCGATCTAAATTGCAGTATCCTGGGCTGGAACAGGGCAGTAAAATCAGATATTGATAATTCAGTTGATTGTGGTGTTGATGCAGTAGCAATTTCCATATCTTCTTCAGATATTCATATTGAGCATAAACTAAGGAAAAGCAGGGAGTGGGTCCTTGAAAGTGTAAAGACAGGTGTTGACTATGCTAAAAGTTTTAATCTTTATGTTTCGGTAAATGCAGAAGATGCATCAAGGTCTGACATGGAATTTCTTTTACAATTTGCCAGGACCGCACGTGACGCCGGGGCGGACAGATTAAGATACTGCGATACTCTTGGCATTTTGGACCCTTTTGAGACTTTTATGAGAGTTAAAAACATTATAGATATCATAGGCATAGATATTGAAATGCATACTCATAATGATTTTGGCATGGCCATTGCAAATGCAATAGCTGGCATTAAAGCCGGAGCGACTTATGTCAATACCACTATTAATGGACTTGGAGAGAGGGCCGGCAATGCTGCATTTGAAGAACTGGTAATGGCATTAAAATTTATCGAAGGCGTGGACCTGGGATACAATACCAATTTTTTCAGGTCGATCTCAGAATATATTGCCAGGGCCTCAAACAGGGTCCTTCCTACCTGGAAACCTATTGTGGGAGGAAATTTATTTGTCCATGAAAGTGAAAGTAAGGCTTCAGGCATCCTGGCTGACCCGGAGACTTATGAGCTGTTCACCAATAAAGATGTAGGGCTCGAAAGAAAAATCATTCTGGGCAAATATTCAGGACCCAATACCGTTACACATAAACTGAATGCCCTGGGCCAAAAAATATCCAGGAAGGAAGCCGAGGAGTTTGCTGAGGTAATAAGGGATAAGACTGTCGCCTTAAAAAGGTCACTTTTTGATAGTGAGATCATCGATACTTATAAATCCTACAGGAGCAGATCAAAAAATAGCAAGCCCGTTGGAAAAGGAGGGAAATGATGTCTGTTGTAAAAAGTGAAAGACATGTAAATATTATTGATACCACGCTGAGAAATGGTGAACAGACTGCAGGAGTCGTCTTTTCAAAGCATGAAAAGATAAGGATCGCCAAGATGCTGGATGGAATCGGTATTCCGGAAATCGAGATCGGTACGCCGGAACTGGGAAAAACCGAAACAGATATCATGGCCGAGATACTGAAAGCCAAACTGGATGCAAAACTATTCGCATATTGTGAGGCTGATCCTGAAAATATTGCTCTTGCAGCTAAAACAGGCATAAAGAATATTGTCTTAAATATTTCAACTTCTGATATCCATATTAAGAAAAAGTATAAAAAGAACAGGACCTGGGTGGTCAACAGGTTGAGGGAGGCCATCAGGGAAGTTAAGAAATATGATCTTGATTTTATTGTAAGTGCCGAGGATGCGACCCGTACGGACCTGGAGTTTTTACTAAAGATCATCTCTCTTGCCAGGAAAAAAGGTGCCTACAGGTTCAGGATCTGTGATACTGTCAGTAAATTTGATCCATTCAGGACTTTTTTAAATATTAATACCATAAAAAGTACAGTTGATTTTCCGCTGGAAGTCTACAACCATAATGATTTTGGAATGGCTACCGCCAATGCCATGGCCGCTATAAGAGGCGGAGCCTCAAGCCTGGTCGTAAGTGTGGGGGGCCTGGGAGACGGCACAGGAAATGCTGCAATGGAAGAGATCGTGATGGCCCTCCGGTATCTTGAAAATATTGAGCTTGGGATCGAGACTACAAAATTCAGGGAAATTGCAGAATATGTGTCCAGGGCTTCAGCAAGGGCGATCCCTATCTGGAAAGCAATCGTTGGAACAAATGTATTTGCCCATGAATCGGGGATCCATGCAGATGGTGTCATTAAAAATCCTAAAAATTATGAAGTGTTTAATCCTTCAGAAGTGGGACTTACAAGGCAGCTTGTAGTAGGGAAGCATTCAGGCTCCCATACTATTCTCCATAAATTCAGGGAATTTGGTATTGAGCTTTCAGACAAACAGGCAAATGACATCCTGGCTCTTGCAAGGTCAATGGCGGTGGACCTTAAAAGACATCTCTTTGATAAGGAGCTGGTTTATATCTATAATGAATATACCGGGAAGAAGAAAAAGATCAAATCTGGATCTAAAGTCGATCCGGGTGGAAGCAATTAACTGCAAAAAATATATAATAGTGTAGAAGGAGTATACTTGGGTAAGACGATTTCAGAGAAAATATTAAGCGGCCATGCGAACAGGGAGTTAAAAGCCGGAGAAATATCAGTGGTGGATGTTGATGTTGTGATGTCACAGGACGGGACGTGCCCCCTGGCGATCAGCCAGGTGAAAAAAATGGGTTTTTCCGGGGTCAAGGATCCTTCAAGGTCCATCTTTGTTATAGACCACGCGGCACCCAGCCCCAGGAAAGAGCTTTCAAATTCTCACAGCACGATCCGAACTTTTGCGGACCAGGCCGGGGCGGTCTTAAATGATATAGGAAAGGGAGTCTGTCACCAGATCCTGATCGAGGAATTTTCATGCCCTGGGGACATAGTCATCGGGGGAGACTCGCATACCTGCACCTCGGGAGCCCTGGGGGCATTTGCAACCGGCATGGGATCAACGGATATTGCTGTAGGTTATGCGCTTTCGAAGACCTGGCTTATGGTACCGCATACCATAAAAGTGAATTATAATGGGAAAATAAATACAGGAGTTTTTGCCAAGGACTTGATCATATACCTGATCGGAAAGATCACTTCTGATGGAGCCACTTATAAGGCCCTTGAGTTTGGCGGTGAAGCAGGCATGAAACTAGATATGGACGGAAGGTTTGTCATTTGCAATATGGCTGTGGAAGCAGGGGCCAAAACAGGAATTTTTCCCTCGGATGAGATCACAAGAGAGTATCTTGCATCTCAAAAACGGGATAGCTGTTTTACTGAAATAGCTGCTGATCCTGATGCTGGCTATGAGAAAGTAATAGATATTGACTCTTCTGTAATACAGCCCATGGTGTCACAACCGCATACAGTTGACAATGCCCTTCCGGTCGGTGAACTCGAAAAGATAAAAGTCGACCAGGTATTTATCGGGACATGCACCAATGGCCGGCTGAGTGACCTGAAAATAGCTGCCGATATACTTAAGGGTAAAAAGCTTGCCAGGGGCGTCAGGCTGATCGTTGTTCCGGCGTCAAAGGATATTTACTTGGCTGCATTAAAGGAAGGGGTACTGGAAACCCTTGTAGACAGCGGTGCCGCGGTACAGTCTCCGGGATGCGGCCCCTGTGTCGGGGTCCACCAGGGAATACTTGCTGATAATGAAGTCTGCCTGTCCACGCAGAATAGAAATTTTAAGGGGAGGATGGGAAATCCCGAGTCCTATATTTACCTTTCATCACCGGCGACTGCTGCCTGGAGTGCAGTGAAAGGATATATATCTGATCCAAGGGAGGTATTGACCTGATGGCTGACAGCAGTAATATAAAAAAAATACTTACCGGAAGAAGTTTTAAATTCGGTAATGACATTTCTACGGATCTGATAGCGCCCGGAAGGCTCTTCCACCTGCGTTCAAACCTTCCGGAACTTGCGAAGCATGTCCTGGAAGATGCTGACCCGGATTTTGCCGGCAAGGTAAAACCTGGGGATTTTGTGGGGGGAGGCAAGAATTTCGGTCTCGGGTCAAGCCGGGAGCATGCACCGGTCATCATAAGGATGGCAGGGGTAGGAGCGGTACTGGCGAAATCATTTGCCCGTATTTTTTTCAGGAACAGTATTAATATAGGGCTTCCAGTGCTTGTATGCGATACAGATAAGATCGATGACGGGGATATACTGGAAATAAACCTGGAAAAAGGAGAAGTAGAAAACAAGACTAAAAACATTAAGATGGCTTTCAGCCCATTACCTGAAGTCATGATAAAGATCCTTGATGACGGGGGGCTGACCGAACATATTACTAAAAATAAGGGGTTTAATCTATGAAGCATGTAGTGACTTTAATACCGGGGGACGGAACAGGGCCGGAGATCAGTGAAGCCACGGTCAAAGCTGTTGAGGCCACAGGAGTGGAGATCAAGTGGGATATTGTAAATGCAGGTGCCGATGTTTATGAAAAAGAGGGCACGGTACTGCCGCAAACAGTAATTGACTCGCTTAAGAAAAATAAGATCGGGATAAAGGGCCCGATCACTACACCGGTGGGAACCGGATTCAGGAGTGTTAATGTAACAATGCGGAAACTGTTTGACCTGTATGCCTGTGTCAGGCCCTGCAAAAGCTATGCTGGCGTCAAGAGTAGATATGAGGATATAGACCTGGTGGTCGTCAGGGAGAATACCGAGGACCTGTATGCAGGGATAGAGTTTGAAAAGGGAAAAGACGAGACAAATGATCTTATTGATTTTATAAGGGACAAGAAAGAAATGGAGATCCGGAAGGACAGCGGCATAAGCATAAAGCCCATTTCAGTTGTCGGTTCGGAGAGGATCGCGAGGTTTGCTTTTGAATATGCAAGAAAAAATAATAGAAGAAAGGTTACTGGTGTGCACAAAGCAAATATCATGAAATATTCAGACGGCCTGTTTCTGGAGGTATTCAAAAAAGTAGCTTCAGAATATGATGATATCCAGTCAGAGGACAGGATCGTTGATAATATGTGCATGCAGCTGGTCCAGAAACCAGAACTTTATGATGTGCTGGTACTGCCTAATCTGTATGGAGATATAATTTCTGATCTTGCTGCCGGGCTGGTTGGAGGCCTGGGTGTGGCACCGGGTGGAAATATAGGCGAGGGAATGGCATTATTTGAACCAACACATGGGAGTGCACCCAAATATAAGGGTCAGAATAAAGTAAATCCTACTGCCATGATGCTTTCAGCAGTTTTAATGTTGAACCATATCGGTGAAAATAAGTGTGCGGGCCTTCTGGAATCTGCAATTGCAGAAAATATCAGTGAAGGTAAATATGTTACCTATGACCTTAAACCGGACAGGGATGATCCTGGTGCTGTGGGGACTAGCCAGTTCGCAGATGCAATAGTCGATAAGATCAATAAGGCAAAGGCCTAAGGGCCGGTGCGGGCCGTCCGGAAAGGCCTATATGACCTTTCTCATTTTTATATGCTTCACCGAACTAAAAAGAGTCTCTGCCCTGCCTTCAGTAATGTAACCATGTTTTTTATAGAAACCTACGGCAGTTTCTCTTGAATTTAAAACTATATATTTTGCTCCCCCGATCTTGACCCTTCTCTCAAGGCCTGACAGCAAAGTGCCCCCAATACCATTATTCCAGTAAGCAGGGACCACTGCCATAAATCTTATCTGTGCCTGGGTCGCAGAATTAAAATGGGCCCGTCCTGCACCAATAGGGATCTTATTTTCTATATAGGCCATAAGATGAATACTTGTTTCTTCCAGGTCGTCTTTTTCACTTCCGCGGGGGCGGCCCCAGGGCCTTCGGAGGATCTGCCATCTAATGTCAAAGTAGTTTTCGTAATCTTTTTTTGTTTCAGGTTCCTTTATTATTAAATACATATTCAAATAGCATTATAAATATTTATGGTAAACTATGCAGGAACGATCAGTTTTGATATGCACCACTTTCGATCAGGGAGCCATTATAGAAGACTATGTCATCATTTCCACCATCTCTTTTATTTAAACCGAAACTTTCCAGGACATAACTTGCTCCATTTCTGCAGGTGTACCGGTAAGCACTGTCCCAGGCATCTTTCGAGGGGACACTTTTTATATAGTTTCCAATGATCAGGGCATCTGGATAATTATCTGTGACCGGGTAAGCCTGGTTATCTGAATTATATAATTCCAGTGACTTTGCAAGGCTGAGCATTTCCAGCTCAGTGGCAGTCTCCCGGGCCCTGCTCCTGATAACCGTATATGTCGGGATGCTTATTCCTGAAAGGATAAACAGGACAGCAAGCACGATCAGGAGTTCTACCATTGTAAAGCCTTTTTCATCCATGATACGGCAATAAGGTCATATTAATATTGATGGGACGATTTACAGCTTGCCCTGACTCAGTTGATAAATCCATTTTTTTGAATTTATACATCAATATTTATTATTATACTCAAAATGTATAAAATGAACATAAAAGGCATTTGCATTTTTAGACTTGCAGCATTTTAAATATTATATAAATAGAGGTAATAGGCAGAAAAATGAGAATACTTATACTCTGTACAGGAAATTCCATAAGGAGCCAGATGGCTGAAGGTTTTTTCAGAAAATTCAAGAAAGATTGGGAAGTAAAAAGTGCCGGAACAAATCCTTGCGGTATAAATCCGGATGCAGTAAAAGTAATGTCTGATATAGGAATAGATATTTCGGGCCAGAGATCAAAAAATGTGATGCAATTTACCGGTGATATTTTTGATTATGTGATAACTGTTTGTGATCATGCCAGAGATGTGTGTCCTGTCTTTCCGGGGAAAGTAGGACTTATTCATTGGAGCATTAAAGATCCTTCTGCTGTGAGGGGGGAGGAAGAAAGGTTAAATTATTTCAGGAAAGCAAGGGATGAGATCAGGGGAAGGATCCTGGATTTTTTAAGCAATATAAACGGGGAGTCAGGGCATTAGATTTGACACATAACCTGCTTAAAGCTATAGTTAGATATATCTAACAAATATAGGTAAAATTATTGATGGAAAGAATATGAAAAAATTATCCAAGAGCCTTGAGGATTATCTTGAGGCCTTATATATAATCAACCTTGACAGCAAGGTAGTAAGGGTAAAGGAAGTCGCTCTGTTCCTGGATGTAAAGACTCCTTCAGTAGTGGACGCAATTGGAAAACTGCAGGAGAAGGGCCTGGTCACGCATGAGAGATATGGTTATCTCGAACTTACAGGCAAGGGGTCCGGCATTGCTAAAAGCATATATAATAAGCATGAAAAGCTGTCCCAGTTTTTCAATACGGTCCTGGGTGTAAGCGATGAGACTTCAAAAAAAGATGCCTGCCTTATAGAGCATTACATCAGTAAAGAGACCTTTGGCAAGATGATAAAATTTATAAAGTTTATTGAAACATCCCCTGAGGGGTATCCAAAATGGCTGGAAAATTTTAATTATTATTCCAGGCACGGCAGGAGACCCGGGGAGGGTCCTGAAAAGTAATCTTTTAACTTCCATTCACCTATTATAGTTTTTATTTCCCTCTTAAAATAATTTTTACTGCGGTTTTCCCTGCAGTATACAAAAAATTCTTGACATATCTATGTAGACCTATTAATGTTAGGTTAAACTAATATTTATAATCTGGTCTATTATTTTACAGAGACTATTTCAGGAAAGGTTTACCGGAGGATGACAATAAACAGACTGCAAAAGGGCAAAGAAGTAAATACAATGGCTGATGCTGCAGCCGGGAAAAAATATAAGATCATTAAAATTCTTGGAGGCCACAGGCTAAACAGCAGGCTTTGTGCCATGGGACTGCTGCCAGGTGAGACTTTTAGGGTCTATGCTGCAGCAAGGGGCGGGCCTTTATGTATTACCGTAAAAGGGTCAAAATTTGCTGTGGGAAGAGGAATGGTAGACAGGGTCATTATCCGGGAGAATGGATAGTGAAAAGGAAAATAACTATTGTGCTTGCAGGAAATCCAAATTCTGGAAAAACAACCATATTCAATAATATTACCGGGTTCAGGCAGCATGTGGGCAATTATCCTGGAGTTACGGTTGAGAAAAAAACCGGAGAGATCAAATACAGGGGAAACAGGATAGAGGTCGTCGATCTTCCGGGGACATATAGCCTGACCCCTTATTCTCAAGACGAAATCGAAGCCAGGAAATTCATAATAGATGAGAAACCCGATGTGGTAGTAAATATTGTAGATTCTTCTAATCTTGAACGGAACCTTTACCTAACGACCCAGCTTATTGAGCTTGATACACCCATGGTCCTCGTGCTGAATATGGCTGATATCACAAAAAAAAGCGGGAAAAAAATTAATACCAGTTTACTGTCAGAACTTTTTGGGATGCCTGTTGTGGAGGCTGTGGGTTCAGCAGGCAGGGGTACGACAGAGATCCTGCAGGCGGCACTTGAGACAGCCGGTAAGGGCAGGGAGAAGAAAGTAGAAGTAAAATATGGGGAAGAGATCGAAAATGAGATCGAAAAGATCAAATCTGTCCTGGAAAGGCAAAATTTATTGTTGGGTACCCTGGACTCCGGGTGGGTCTCATTAAAGCTCCTGGAACAGGATAGCGAGGTTATAAGGCAGCTAAATGAAATTGATGGCCCGGGATATAAAAAAATAGAAAAACTGTTCTCCAGATCAATAATCCATATAAACAAAATACTCCGCGAGGCTCCAGAAGTACTGATCGCTAATGCCAGGTATGGATTTATAAAAGGTGCCCTCATGGAAGTTTATAAGGAGCCGGAAAATAGGAATGTTGATATTACTGAAAAAATCGACATTATCCTTACTAATCGCATTATCGGGATCCCCGTCTTTGCTGTGATCATCTGGCTTATGTTTCAATTTGTTTTTACACTGGGCAAATATCCAATGGGATGGATCGAGATCGGTTTTGAAAAGCTTGGCGGTTTTTTAACCAATAATCTGTCGGAAGGCCTTCTTCAATCTCTTCTGGTCGATGGAATGATCGGCGGAGTAGGCGGGGTCATTATTTTTACTCCAAATATATTTCTACTGTTCTTTGCTATTGCTGTTCTTGAGGATTCTGGTTATATGGCAAGAGCTGCTTTTGTCATGGATAGGATAATGCATAAGATCGGGCTTCATGGAAAATCCTTTATACCGATGATTATAGGCTTTGGATGCACGGTTCCTGCATATATGGGATCCCGGATACTGGAAGATAGAAAAGACCGCCTGCTGACCATGCATGTAAACACCTTTTTCAGTTGTGGGGCCAGGCTGCCTGTCTATATTCTTATTGCTGGAGCATTTTTCCCTGCTATTGCAGGCAATATAATATTTTCAATTTATATCATAGGGATTATTTTTGCAGTTATTACGGCTAAAGTGCTCAGGCTCACCAGGTTCAAGGGAGAATCTGCTCCTTTTGTAATGGAACTTCCACCATACAGGATTCCTACTTTAAGGGGAATAATGATCCATACCTGGGAAAGGACCTGGATGTACATGAAAAAAGCAGGCACCATAATCCTGGCAGTCTCTATAATCATGTGGGCACTTTTTACATTTCCGGTGATGGGGAGTGAGGATCTTTCCCGATTCGAGACACAGATAGAGGAACTTGATGCCTCTTTTGAAGCGGGGCTATTGACTGGAGAAGAGTTTCGCGATAAATCAATGGCGGTAGAAGGAAAGATCGCCGCAGAGAAGCTTTCATTTTCAGCAGCCGGGCAGATAGGCCGTTTTTTAGAACCAGTTTTTAGGCCGCTGGGATTTGACTGGAAAATGGTGGTGGCATCTATCTCAGGAATTGCTGCCAAGGAGGTCATAGTATCTACTTTGGGGACCATTTTTAGTATACAGGGAGCCAGCGAGCAATCAGGATCTTTAATGGACAGATTATCTAATGATTACCATCCCCTGGTAGGATACAATTTTATGCTGTTTACACTTCTTTATTTTCCGTGTATGGCCAGCATGGCTGTCTTCAGGAGGGAAGCAGGAAGTAGGGAAATGTTATTTCAGATGGGTTATACATTCGCCCTTGCCTGGGTGGTGGCTTTTATTGTTTTCCAGACGGGCAGGCTTTTTATCTAAATCAATAAGCGGGAACAGTTTTTAGTGGAAATACTGGAAATAACTATAATAATAACAGCTATAGTAGGAGCCTTTATTTATTTAATATGGACCTTTATCAGGCCAAAAAAAAATAAAGCTGCATGTGCCGGATGTTCCCGTACTGATGCGTGTAAAACAAAAAGAGATCACAGCTGATATTATTTATTTTTACCGTTGACTTTACTACTGCCCTTAAAGACTCCTCCTTTGGAGATCACTAAAAGAGGATCGTTTTGAGTCAGGTTACCTGTAAATTTTCCGGTACTGGTTATTTCTACTTCTCCGGTTGCAAACATTTCCCCTTTAAAGTACCCGGCTATTATTGCATTCTTTGCCTTTATATTTGATTCTACTTTTCCTTCTTTCCCGATTGTAAGTATTCCGTCAGATTCTATATCGCCGGTCACATTCCCATTTATCTGGGTCGAACCCGGAGAATAAAATTTTCCTTCTATTTTTACTCCATCGGCTATTACCGTAACACCTTTGTTCCCATTACTCTTTAGAGACAACATTACAAATCCTTTCTTTAAATAATATATTAATATAATTATTACAATAACATCTTTTAATAAGTATATATTAATTTAAAAAAAATGCAAATAGTTTTTTGTTATAATAATTATTAGAATAACATTCACTTGTATTATCAGATTTAAAATATTATTAAGGCCTTAAATGCTGCTCAAAGAATGATATATATAAAAGGTAGTGATCTAAAAGGGATATGCCCATGCAGTCACCTGACCTGATGGCTTTTAAAGGGATCAAGGTGGCCGGGCCGTTAATGCTATCCGTGCCTCAGGGTAATAGGGGTCAGCTTTTTTTCAGCAAATGTCAGGAGCACATCTGTAATAATTGCGATGACCATTACCGGGACCACTCCTAAAAAGATCTTCCGGGTGTTAAAACTGGCAAGCCCTTCAAAGATCAAACCCCCCAGGCCGCCGCTTCCTATTATAGCTGTCAGGACTGCTATTCCATTGGTCAAGATAGCTGCAAATTTTATTCCAGAAAATATGGAGGAATAAGCATGTGGGAACCTGATCTTTATTAGTATCTGCCACCTGGTAAGGCCTATGCCCATGGCAGAATCTATTAAGGAAGGATCTACATTATTGAGCCCGATATAAGTATTTTTAATGACAGGCAGCAGAGCTCTTATCATTATAGCTATTATCGCCGGCCTGAAACCGATACCCATAAGAGGGACCACGATCGCAACCACTGCAAAGCTGGGAATAGCTTCTACCAGATTTGCAATGGCCAAAATTATCGGGGCGAGTCTCCTGGCATATAATGACAACACTGCCAGGGGAAGAGCTATGGCAATACTAAGTGCCAGCGCGCCATAAGCAAGGCCGATATGCTCGCCTGTCGATTCCAGGATCGTTTTAACTAATTCCATATCTGTACTTTCTGTTGAAACTTTTCTCCACTATATTTCCTATGCCGTCCAGCACTAGTGCCAGGATGCTTACCCATATTCCGGTCAGGATTATTAGAGGTTTATTATAGAGGTGTATTCCTGTCTGCAGCGGAGCGCCAAGCCCTCCTGCGGCGATAAGCCCTCCCAGGGTGATCACTCCCATTGTAAATACGATCGCTATCCTTATTCCGCCTGCTATAAGGGGAAGAGCCAGTGGGATCTTTATTTTCATGAGGATCTCCCTTTTTGTCATTCCAAGGGCCTCTCCGACTTCAATATATTCTTTCCTGACAGTTATTAGTCCCGTATAAGTATTTCTGGCAATAGGCAGGATCGAGTAAAGGACCGAAGCAGCTATGGTCGGAGCGGCGCCCAGGCCAAAAGCCGGCAGCAGCAGGACAAGAAGGGCCAGTGCCGGTATGGTCTCTACGACATTTAATACATTAAAGAGCGAATTGGCAATTTTGGGCTTCCAGTAGACCAGGGTTCCCAGGAGTACCCCGATTATTATAGATAAAAGAAGGGCAGTGCCAAACATTGAAAGGTGCTCAAGGGTACGTACGGTCATCTTATGTAATGCCCAGAGGCTGATGATTTCTTCTAACATGGTCAGATAAGCTGCATAAGCAGTTTGTCGGTTATTATAAGTCCTATTGGAAGTTTATTGCTGGTCACTACACCGATCGTCTGGTTTGCTTTTTTAAGTTCAGCCAGTACGCCTGAGAGAGACTCACCCGGCTCAAAAGCAGGGATCTTCTCTGCTACATCTCCGACTGCCTCGTTGCCGGTATTGTAGATATTACCCAAGTCCACAATGCCCATGAATTTTGAATCTTTTACTATTACTGCAAGTTCAATATTTCTTTGTATCATCTCCGCTCTTGCATCAGTTGTGCCTGTGCCTGAATCAAATATATGTTTTTTATCTAATCTTAGCATCATGTCCCCCACTTTGAGAGTATCCATATGAAGGAATTTTTTTTGCGAGCTGACCAGTTCAGAAACAAAACTGTTTTTAGGATTTAGAACAAGTTCAGCCGGTTCAGCCAGCTGTATCAGTTTTGCCTGGTCCATGATCGCAATCCTATCTCCAAGCCGGAAAGCTTCATGGATGTCATGGGTCACAAAAACAATCGTCCTGTTTAATTTTTCCTTTATCTTAATAAATTCAATTTGAAGCTGGTTCCTGAGAATAGGGTCCAGGGCCCCAAAAGGTTCATCCATGAGAAAGAGGTATGGATCCATTACCATTGCTCTTGCAAGGCCCACCCGCTGCTGCTGCCCTCCACTTAACTGATTGGGGTATCTTTTTTCAAAGTTTTCCGGAAGCGCCACGAGCTTTAATAATTCCCGGACCTTTGAGTCGATCCTGTCCCTGTCCCAACCTTCCAGACGTGGAATAAGGCCGATATTATCCCTTATATTGAGATGGGGGAACAGCCCTATCTGCTGAATGACATAACCAATATTTCTTCTAAGCCTGACAGGGTCAAATCCTGCCAGATCTTTACCATTGATCTCTATTTTCCCGCTATCAGGTTCAATGAGCCTGTTTATTATTTTAAGAGCAGTTGTTTTTCCGGAACCGCTGGGGCCGATGAGTATTAAGAGCTCTCCACCTTTGATCTCCAGGTCCAGGCCTTTTAAAGCAGTGATATCTCCATATTTTTTAGATATGTTTTCAATTTTTATGGATAATATTTTTTCAAATAATCTCTTGATTTCCATTATCCTTGTGACCGGTCAGATCATATATTTAATATCACTGGAATTGCCGGGATAAGAAAATATCATATCCATTTTACTGCTGGATCGCATATTGGTCAGCGTGCAAACAGATATTTATCGGCTTATGAGCTCCTGCTCGACAAGGAAATCTTCAGCGATCTTCCTTGCTTCAATTTTTTCAACATCATAAAGATAATTAAGTGCCCTCATGGTATCTGTATCAATAAGTCCCTCAAGCTTTTTCAAGGCATTTACTGCATCTACATTTTTTGCCAGTTCTTTATTTACGATTATCACGGCATCATAAGGGACCAGGGCAGCCTTATCGTCTTCAAGGATCTTTAAATTAAAAAGATCCACCCGGGTGTCTGTGGTATAAGCTGATATAGCCTCGACTTCATTATTTTTAATGGCTTCATACATCAGGGTCGGTTCTCCCTGTTTTACATCTTTAAATGCCAGCCCATATATATTATTTATCTGGGGAAGCCCATCCGGCCTGGTGGCAAATTCCGGATCGGTTCCTATTAATAATTCTGGTGCAAACTCGACAAGGTCGCTTATAGTCGAAATATTATTTTCAGCTGCCCATTTTTTGTCGACAGCAAGAGCATAATTATCCTGGAACCCGATATTAGCTGTAACGACCACGCCATCTTTTTCAAGGAGCCCTTTTTTAATCTCATCATAGACTACTGCCGGATCCCACTTATCTTTCTGCGGCAGTTCAAGGATCACGCTGTAAGCGGTCCCGGTATATTCAATATAGGCGCCCAGCTGCCCCCCGATCAGAGCTTCATAGTTGATCATGGTGCCGCCCAGCCCTTCCTGTACCTCGGTCTCCATGCCGGCTTCTTCAAGCAGAAGGGATACCATGTGAGCCAGTATGAACTGCTCATTGAAGGGTTTTGAGCCTATAAGTATTGGTTTGGCTTTGCTGCATGAACTCATTCCCAGAGATAGGGCAGCGCAAAGCAATAAGATAGCAAGGACAAATAACCATTTCTTAAAAATTTTCTTCATTTTAACTCCCATATATTATTAAGACCACTGCTAAAATAATAACTAATAATAGGCTATCATTAAATGAATCCTGCCACAAATCTTTTTAAAATTATTAACAAACTGTGTTTAATAAAATTATACAGATTTAAAAAAAATTGTTAAAGTTTATATATTGCCAGGATGCTGAATACCAAGCCTATTAATATTGTAATATGAAAAATATAATAATTATTTGTCCAACTGCAAGAGACATCAGGGAGATCGGCCGCCTCAAGAATAAGTACGGCCATAATTTTATTTTTTACGGCAAGAATCCCCGAGAAGACCCTGGAAGTTTTAATGCCCGTGCTTTTATTTCAAGGTTCCTGGGAGACTTTAAAGATAAAAAGATCGATGGGATCATCGGGACGCATGATTATCCGGCTTCAATTATTGCTTCTATACTGGCTGAAAAGCTTGGATTATGTGGAGTCAAGCCTGGTATAAATCTCTGTTGCCAGCACAAGTATAATAGCAGGATCAGCCAGTCAGGATCGGTTCCGGAGGCCGTCCCGGAATTTTATCTTATAGACCCTTTTGAAACTTCACCGGTGCTACCGCTGGATCTCCCTTTTTTTATAAGGCCCGTAAAATCATTTTTTTCAATATTTGCAGCCCGGATCAATAATATAGAAGAGTACAAAACTTATATCAGTAATGTAAAAAAACATATTAAAGATTTCTCCCGGCCCTTAAGCCAGTTATCTGAGATATGCGGCATATCCAGCTTCGGTTCAGGATATTTGATAGCAGAGGAAGCATTAAAAGGGAAACAGGTGACTCTTGAAGGATATGTCCGGGAAAAAAAGTTCGGGATGATCGGAATAGTCGATTCAATAATGTATCCAGGGACAATAAGTTTTAAAAGATTTGAATATCCCTCAAGCCTGGGCTTCCCTGTAAAAAAAAGAATGGAGGACATAGCTAAAAAGGTGATCGCCGGGATCGGCTTTAGTGACGGTATCTTTAATATGGAGTTTTTTTATGATCCGCAAGATGATAGTATAAAAATAATAGAGATCAATCCAAGGATGGCTTCACAGTTTGCAGATATGATGGAGAGTGTAAACGGGATCAATACCTATGAGATCCAGGTCGACCTGTCTCTTGGCTCAAAGCCTGTAAATAAAATGGGTATTGGGAGATTCAGATATGCAGCAAGTTTTATTCTCAGGAGTTTTGAAAATAAAAGAATACTTAAACTGCCGGGCAGACCCGGGATCAAAAAAATACAGCAAAGATTTCCGGAAGCCAGGATCGAGATATACGGGAGAGAAGGTGCCATGCTTTCGGATACACTTCAGGATCTTGAAAGTTATAGATACGGCATGATCAACCTGGGTGGAAATTCAAGGGAGGAATTATTTAAAAAATTCAATATCTGTATGGAGTATTTAAAATTTGAATTTACTGCCGGGGATATTGACTTATAATAGAGATAAAATTGGGAAATCTTAATAATTGAAGATATGCCTGTGGGAATAAAAACCTTCAGGACTAACAGAAAGCAAATCTTAGATCAGGAGCGGCCATGTTAGTCTATACCCTGGTGTGGGTCATAGTGCTCATAATATTTGTATCCGTATTCTGGACACAATTCCGGGGAGCCTTATGGGTGCCCACTCCTCTGTCAACAGTTAGGAAAATGCTGGTGATGGCTGAGGTCGGGCCCGGCGATGTGGTCTATGATCTTGGTTCCGGGGATGGCAGGGTGATCACCATTGCTGCACGTCAGTTTGGAGCCAGGGCAGTCGGGATAGAAATTGATCCTCTCAGGTACCTGTGGACACAGTTGATGATAGTTGTTTTTAGGCTGAGGGGCCAGGTGAAGGTGGTCTGGGGGGATTTCTTTAACCAGGACCTGAGCCAGGCTGATGTAGTGACTGTTTACCTGCAGCAGGAAACTAATCTACGCCTGATGAATAAACTCATGCATGAGTTGCGCCCCGGAACGCGCGTAGTTTCACATGCGTTCACCTTTCCGGGATGGCAGATCATAGGCCGGGATGAAAAAGCCCAGCTATATGTATATAAGATATAAAGAATCTGGATGATCCACCTTTTAAAAAAATAAAAAATCCTCTTGCTTTTGTGTATATTATTATATATATTATGTATATAATTATATACACTTAATAAAGCATATCCAATACTAAAATGGGGATTAAAGAGTTAAAACTTAAAAACAATCTCAGGAGATGCAGGTTTGAGCATGACGAGATATCCCAGCAGGAGCTTGCAAATTCTGTAGGGGTAACACGGCTGACCATCCACTCAATAGAGAAGGGCAAATTTAATCCATCTGTCCAGCTGGCATTAAAGATAGCAAATTTTTTTAATAAACGGTTGGAAGAGGTATTCTATCTCTCTGGCAGTAAATAAAGTCAATCCAGGTTTTATAGGAGTTTGGATCATGAAAAAGGCAATAAATATTAGTGGAAAAGTCACATTGACCCTGGCACTGGTCTCAATATGCGGCCTTGCCTATAATATTATATTTTATGAGGCTTTAAGGCCAAAGATCCTGAGGTTCGAGGATATCTCGAATATCTTGAGTAAAATGGAAGTCTTTTTTGGCATATCATTTATAATAATATTTTTATTCCACATTTCAGCGATCCTGACTATTGTCTTTCAATTAAAGTTCTTCAAAAAGGAAAACTTGCTCAGGGCATTTATTTTTTTTATGGCCGTAATATCCATTATCCTGGTACTGGGGGATTTTGCCCTTTTAGGCGATATAGGGAAAGAACATGCTGCGGGCCTGGACACTTCAGGAGAATGGCCCGTCCTTTATTTTAGCCAGGCTTTTCATTTTATATTTATCTTTTCTTTGCTGGTGCTTTTATTTTTAACCAGAAGATCGGTCCTCGACAGATACCGGGAGGAGAGGGTATTAAAAGATGAAGCTATTTTTATTAATGCCCAGTATATTGGGATCTTATGCGGTATCTTTGGAATAGGGGTGTTTTCCTGGATGTCGGCAAGCATGCCTCTATGGGCACTGAAAAAAGGTATTTTTATAATGAGCATGATCATTATATTACCCTATCTCCTGGCTGCAGTATATTGGCTGATAATGAAAATAACCGAAAAGACCTGGCAGTGGTATGATGAAAAACAATTTCAGGATATCTCCCGGGCCAGTTTGATGACCATGGCCATCTCACTCATCATAATGTTTGCAATTTTTTTGATCCAGTATTTTAATGATGCTTTCGATTTTGTAGCTATAACCTGGTTTCCATTCTATGTTTTTTTAGTCCTGCTTTTATTTTCCAGCATTACCCTGTATTTTAATAAAAGATCTGCCGGTTGAGGCAATAAGATGGTCTTCCCCTTAAACCTGATATGCTTTTTTAAGGATCATGATAATATCCTCTGTAGTTACAGGATCCCCGGGCTGGCAGTCCACACAGCCCTGCATGGTAGCAAATGTATCTGCAGCTACGGTTTCAAATGCTGATTCAGGGAGACCTGTTTTTTTCAGTGTCATGTCAACTCCAATACTTGATTTAAAATCAGACAGTACCTTTACAGCAGTACCGGCCGCTTCTTCTCCGGCCATGCCTGATATGTCAGTCCCGAATATTTTTATTATATCTGCAACTCTTTTTGGGGATCTCGGGTAAGTAAACTCAAGCCACGGCTCCAAAAGAGAGGACAATGCCAGCCCGTGTGCGATATTTGTAAAGCCGCCAACAGAATGTGCCATAGCATGTAAAAGGACGGCCAGGGCACCAGTTAGCGAATATCCTGCAAAGACACTTGCCAGGGCCATTTTTTCCCTCGCTTCCAGATTTGAACCCTGATTGTAGGCAATAGGAAGATATTTTGCTACCAATTCTATTGAACGGGAGGAATACATATCAGAAATGGGATTAGCGACATTGGAGACATAACCTTCAAAAGAATGATAAAAAGCATCCAGGCCGGTAACTGCAGTGACATCTTTAGGGATCCCAAGCATCAGTTCTGGATCAACAATAGAAAATGTGGGCCAGGTTATAACCCCTCCTCCGCCAGGTTTTTCATTGGTTTTGGGATTGGTGATCACAAAAAACATTGTAATCGAGGTTGCGGAACCGGCTGTTGTATCTACTGCGGCAATGGGAAGTGCTTCTGTAATATCTTCAGTCTCATGGTCCTTTCCACTTAGAAAATCCCATATCGGCCTTTTTGTCTTTGCCGCTACAGCAATGGCTTTGGCAGTGTCTACAGCGCTTCCGCCGCCTACCCCTATAATATAATCCACATTATTATCTATGGCTATTCTTGCGCCTTCATCAACTGAAGTGGTAGTCGGATTAAGGACCGCCCTGTCATAGACCACAGGCTGGATACCTGAATCTTTTAATATGGAAAGGACCCGCTTCAGGACTTTCCCAAAACCCGTCTCATCATCAAGAGAATGAGTAGTCACGACCATAGGCTTGCTGCCCAATCCTTTACATAATTTTCCGAGCTCGTTTATTTTCCCGGACCCAAAATAAAGTTTGACTTTGTTCTCAAATTCAAAACCTTCCATCTTTCCTCCCTTAAAATAAATTTTTATATATTATAGCATAAACCAAGATGTTAAAGTGCCGGCACAAAAACTCCCTCGGGGAATCTTATAGAAGCTTCCGTATTTGCTGCTTACGGGTCTTCAAATTTCAATTATTGATGCAGAAGAAGTTTTACCTTCCTTATTAAAAATTGATAAATTATAGTAGACTTAGAGAATATTGATGGTTAAAAGATAAATAGTAAAACTATTATAGAAGGTAAGATCATATGAATAAAATATCAGGATCAGGAAAGAACAAAAATAAAACTGGCGGGCAAATAAAGATAGCGATCTTTGATATGGACGGGACGATTGCTGATAGTGAGAAGATCGCTCAAAAAGTGACAATTGATTTTTTTAGGAAAAGAGGGATTATTTTAAATAAATCCGAACAAAAAGATGTGTTTGGCTTAAACTGGAAAGATCTGGTAAAAGAGGTCCTGAGACGTAATGGAGCGGAGTACAGCCAGACCCTTAAAAATACATTGAAAGAAAAATATGTAAAACTGATGAAAAAAGAAGTCCAGGCTGTGCCGGGAGTCTATGACCTGATGAATTCACTAAAAGGGAAGCTCAGGTTGGCCCTGGCTACCAATAGCAGGATGAGGGAAGTCGAGATCATTTGCACCAAACTTAAGTTTAGTGATTATTTTGATTTGAAATTAGCCAGGGATCATGTAAAAAATGCCAAGCCTCATCCGGAGATCTATTTAAAAACAGCAGAATATTTTAATGTCCAACCGGATGAATGTGTTGTTTTTGAGGATTCTGTTGTAGGGATCAAAGCAGCTAAAGCTGCAGGGATGAAATGTATAGCAATAACTAATACCTATCCAGCAAAATACTTAAAGGCGGCTGACCAGACAGTCGATAGCTATGACAAAAACAGTATTGAAATAATAAAAAGGTTCACCTCAGTCAAGTAATAAAAATTCCAGTAAAATCTTAACAATTTTATCCAGATCTCAATTCTTTATATCTGTAACAATCGACCTGGTGGTCATTGACAAGTCCGACTGCCTGCATGAATGCATATATTATTGTTGAACCCGTAAAGTTCGTACCTCTCTTTTTAAGGTCCCTTGATATTTCATCAGAAAGTCCTGTTTTTGCAGGTATTTCTCCTACTGTCCTGAAATTGTTTTGAATCGGCTTAAAATCCACAAATGACCAGATATATTTATCAAGGGAGCCAAACTCTTTTATAATTTCTATGACTACTTTTGCATTTCTTACAGCAGACTTTATCTTTAACTTATTCCTGATGATACCTTCATTTTTTAGCAGTAGATTGATTTTTTTCCCTTTATATCCTGCAATTTTTTTATAATCAAACCTGTCAAATGCTTCTCGGTAGTTTTTCCTCTTTTTTAATATAGTTGCCCAAGAAAGCCCGGCCTGTGTTCCCTCCAGGACCAACATTTCAAAAAGCTTTTTATCGCTATGGATTGGAACACCCCATTCTTTATCATGGTATTCTACATATAATGGGTTTGACATATCAACCCATTCACATCTTTTTATATCTTTCATAATACCCAAATTCAAATAATATATCTTTTATATATTTATTATATTTAATATCAACTATACTAAATTATCTTATCTTTTAAAATCATAATTTGATTGTGAGCAGAAGTTGATAGCCAGGGTTTTTTCTACTGCAGGTAGGCTTAAAGAGCATGCATTTTGGTTCTGGCAGAAGATATAATCCGCATTCGTGATATGGGATGAACGTTAATAAAAGTGGGAATAAAAGTATAGACTAACAGCTATAAAACTGGTAAAATGTACTATTATTTTCGACATTTGGTGAGAAATATAGTTTAGGGTAGTAGGGTAGGTATTTATCACCAAGTAATATTTATGGAGGTATTGATAATGGTCAAACGAAACTCAAAATTAATGGTAAGTATTTGTTTGGTAGCAGTGCTCGCTCTGGGAATGCTGCTAATGAATGCTTGCAAAGGCGATGTAGTTGAAGAAGCGGTTGTAGAAGCAGTAGAAGAGATAGAAGAAGCGGTTGAAGAAGCAGTAGAAGAGGTAGAAGAAGCGGTAGAGGAAGCAGTAGAAGAGGTAGAAGAAGTAGTAGTACTAAAGGTCGGCATAAGCCAGGTTGTTACCCATCCTGCCCTGGATGCAGCCAGGGAAGGCATCATTGCCGGTCTTGCTGGCAATGGCTATGTGGATGGAGAGAATATAGAAATAGACTATCAGAATAGTGAAGGGGACGGGTCACTCTTTGATACTATCGCCCAAAAATTTGTGGGGGATAAAGTAGCTGTAATTATTGGTATTGCTACACCTAATACTCAAGCAGCTATTGCAGCTGCTAAAGGCACAGGCATCCCTGTTGTATTTACTCCCATTACAGATCCGGTTGGTTCTGGAATGGTTGTTGACTGGGAGTCTCACCCTGATGATAATGTAACCGGTATTAGCGACATGATTTATGTAGCGGATGATATTGGCTTGATAACCCAGATAGTTCCTGACGTTAAGACAATCGGTACTCTTTACAATGCTGGTGAGTCAAATTCAGTGTTCCTGGTAGCGGAACTTAAAAAAGTTTGTGAACAGCTTGGTATCGATGTGGTGGAAAAAACAGTTTCTACCACCGCCGATGTTCTTGCGGCAGCACAATCCCTGGTCGGGCAAGTGGACGCTATATGGATTGGTACCGATAATACTGTAGTCGCTGGCCTGAGTGGATTGATCGGAGTCTGCGAAGAAGAGGGTATCCCTCTGTTCCCATCTGATAATGAATCAATAGAGATAGGCGGTATTGCCGCTTATGGATTTGATTATTATGATATTGGTTACCAGACTGGTGAAATGGTAGCAAAGATACTGGGTGGAACCAGTGCCACTGATATCCCTGTTGAAATAGGTAGCATAGTCAATCTTACTGTAAATACTGCAGCAGCGGAAAGAATGGGTGTTATAATTCCTCAGGATATAATAGATGCAGCAGTAACTGTATTTGAGGACTAATTAAATGTTAGATTTCTGATATGGAAGTAATATAGTTATAAAAACATAAAAGTACGCGGGAGGGGAAAACACGTTTGGATTTTGTTATAAATTTGTTATCTGCTTCTTTTTATGAAGGATTAGCTTACGGATTTGTAGCGCTGGGTGTCTATATCACCTTTCGCGTACTTAGTTTTCCTGACCTTACGGTAGATGGAAGTTTTCCTCTTGGAGGAGCGGTGGCTACTACCCTTATTGTGGCCGGTGTTAATCCCTGGCTTGCTACCCTGGCTGCACTTGCGGCCGGAATGGTGGCGGGACTTGTGACTTCACTCCTTAATACCAAGCTCAGGCTAAATGCCCTGCTTGCCGGCATACTTATGATGGTAGCCCTCTATTCTGTAAACCTTGCGATAATGGGGAGATCCAATGTCTCTGTTCTCCGCGAGGCAACGGTCTTTAAACAAACTGCCCAATTATTTGGTATTGAACCCAGGACCCCCATGTTAATCATATTTATGGTGGTTCTTGCTATTGTCGTCCTTGGCCTTTTGAACTGGTTTCTACGCACTGAGATCGGCCTGGCACTAAGAGCCACAGGTGACAATGAGCAGATGGTAAGAGGTCTTGGGGTCAGCACTGACATGACCACAATATTAGGCGTTTCCCTCTCTAATGGTCTTGTTGCCCTGGCAGGAGGATTGATTGCTCAAAGGCAGGGTTTTTCCGATGTGGGCATGGGTATCGGTATGATAGTCATGGGCCTGGCGTCGGTGATAATCGGTGAGAGGTTATTTCGCCCTCGGGGTGTTACTTTTATTCTATTTGCAGTGGTAGGTGGATCTTTTGTTTATCGCCTGTTTCTCGGTATTGCTCTTAGATTGGGATTACCCCCCAGCAATTTAAAGCTGATTACAGCACTGCTTGTTATTATAGCCCTGGCAATACCATACATACAAAAAAAAGTGCGTGGCGAATGGATGCCGCCAGCAGCAAGGATGTAGGATAAAGATTTCTATGAATAAAAATCAAATTTTACTGCAGCTTAAAGATATAAGCAAAGTATTCTTAAAGGGTACGGTAGATGAAGTCAAGGCTATAAACGGTGTCAGTTTAGATGTTAATGCCGAGGATTTTATTACTGTTATCGGCAGCAATGGAGCCGGTAAGACCACCCTGTTAAATATTATCGCTGGTGTCTATCCGCCTGAAAAAGGCGGCAAGATCACTATCAAAGGTAATGATGTTACAAGGTATAGCGAGCATAACCGGGCAAAGCATGTCAGCAGGGTCTACCAGAATCCCTATACGGGGACTGCTGCAAAAATGACTATAGAAGAGAATTTATCCCTGGCAGTATTAAGGGGAAAGTCCAGAGGATTAAGACTTGCTACAAGCAAGCGGCGCAGGGAACTCTTCAGTTCAATGCTTGCCCTCCTGGAATTAGGACTTGAAAACAGGATGTCCGCCATGGTTGGGACTCTATCCGGCGGGCAGAGACAGTCCCTTGCCCTTGTGATGGCTACTATCAGCAAGCCTGCTCTATTGCTTCTTGACGAGCACGTAGCTACATTGGATCCCAATACTAACCGGATAGTGCTTGAACTGAGCGAGATGATCATACAGCGAGAGAAAATGACGACCATAATGGTCACGCATAATATGGAGCATGCCTTAAGATACGGAAATAGGCTGGCAATGATGCATAAAGGCAAGATCATTGTTGATATTCATCAGGAAGAGAAGTCCAGCCTCTCTGTAAGGGACCTGATAACTGCATTTGAGAGAGCCAGCGGAGAGCGGTTTACCGATGACAGCATAATGCTTCGTAATAACGGTTCTTAAACAACAGCTCGTTTTAAAACCACTTTGATGATTTACAGGACCTGATCATAAGCCGGGCCATATCAACCCATTGGCTTTCTATGCCCCGGCTATTAAAGATTTGAGTCACGCGATCAGTTAATCCTATCCAAAAGCAATTCAGATATCACAGATTAACCTACAGCACAACAGCAAATAAGACCCCGGTTACGAGCCCAATAGCTCCTAAGACCATACCGGAAATAGAGAGCCTCCTTCCGCTGGCGATGGATGCGCCTTTGCTGATCTGGGTCAGCCCAATCGTACCAAGGATAATTGCTGCAATACATGATGCAAATCCCAGAGAATTTATTACAGGCACCCAGGAAATACCCAGTCCCACGATTCCAAAAACCAGAGCGAGCACAGCTAATGTTCCCCGTCTTTCTTCAGCCATTCTTGTCACCTCCTTTCGAATTTAGCCATAATATTAAGTTATATATTTATCTTGGCATATCTTTTATTTTGATTTAAAGATTTCATCATCTGTAGAGATAATAATTTTATTATTCATATATGTCATAAATTATATTTTTTTATTTCAAAATAAACAATATATTTTTTAAATATTGGCCTATTGTCTTGTTTAATTATTTCAGCAGCGGGCCATTAAATAAATTTTGGGATACTGGGCCCTGTTTTTATTGTAAAAAAAAAGATTGTATATTATTATCTCCTAATATTACATTTTGGAACCTGTTATCAAACATTTAGAAATAAGGTTTAAATGTGTGACCTTTGCATGAAGCACGGCGCAGGCGGGAAATGGTATTTAAATGCCCGGCACTACTCAGATAAAATAGCTGAGAAATATGACCTGCGGGATTTTTTAATGGAACAGTACAAAAACTTTGAACAGATATCTGTCAGGAAGGTTTTTGGCGTCAATGCAGTGGGTCTGGGCTACAGGCTCCGGATCCCTATTATCGGCAGGATGGTCAAGCGGATCGCAGAAAATATGCTGCATAGTACCAAAGCCCCGAAGGACCCATTTAAAGCAGAGGGCCATATTGGGCAGGTAGTGCCTCTTGAAGATGCCATTGCGATCCTCGAGAAGTGCGCCGCAGAACCGATCATAGAAAAGAACTGTATGTGCCGGTATATGAGCCGCGGGATAAAAGAAGCATGTTGTATTAATTTTGGCGTGATGTCTGAGATAATCGACCAGCTCCCCAGGTTCATACCTGATAAAGATAAGTACCATATTACCAGAAAAGAGGCAATAGGCAGGTTTACCCGGCATAATAAGAAGGGATATATAGGTACCATATGGTTTGGCCCTTTTCCTTATATAAACAATCTGTGCTCATGCGAGAATCCTGAATGTGCTGGAATCCGGCCGCGTCATGACTTCAATATCTTTTCGATCTATAAAGCAGAATATGCGGCACAGTTAGATGGTGACAGGTGTACGGAATGCAGGGCCTGCATAAAACAGTGTCCGTTTAAGGCGATTGAGTTTGATCCGGAAAATAAGACTATAAATTTAAATATTGATAAATGTTATGGGTGTGGAGTGTGCAGGCATGTTTGCCCTGATGATGCTATCAGTCTTTCTCCAAGAGATTCGATACCCGCGGTAGTAGGAAAGTATTGATTTTTTACATATGGATAAAAAAACTAAAATCTTTATTGACTATGCCAGATGCGGAGATGGAAGTGGTACCGATCCGCGGGAATGCTGCAAATGCCTGAGGACCTGTGAGCCTGCAATATTTTTACTTCACCAGACTCAAAATATTAAAGAACCAGACCCGATGGATCCACAAAAATGGCGGATCACCCCCTTATGGCTGTCTCTCTGCAGCCGATGCATGAAATGCGTTGAAGTTTGCCCGGTGGAGGCAATAAGGGTGGAATGATCTTATGGTGAACGGTTAAATATTATGGAAAAAAAGACAATTTCTAAAAACAAACAGAAATCACCCGGATGCCTGGTAATCGGTGGTGCAGGGATGCTTGGCTATGAAATAGCAAAACAACTTGTCGATGAAGGCAGGGAGGTCAGGGTTTTAGACCTCGTATCAGCAAATAATGCCCGTTTTGAAGAGTGTATTGGTGATATCAGGAATAAGGAAGATGTGGAGGCTGCATGCAGGGGAGTCGATACTGTATTTCAAACTGCCGCAGAAGTATGGGATCCTTCAAAACCCGGCAGCCTTTATGACGAGGTGAATATTGAAGGCAATCAACTGGTCATTGATTCATGCAAAAAATTTAGCATCGGGAAACTTATTTATACCAGCACCATGGATGTTGTGATAGATGGGAGAAAGCCGATTGTTGATGGTGAGGAATCCCTGCCCTATCCGGAAAAAATGCCGGAGGACCATTATAGCAGGACAAAGATAATTGCTGAAAAGATGATTTTAAGGGCGAATGGACCCGGGCTTTTGACCTGTGCCTTACGCCCTGTAGGGATGTATGGACCACGTGATAAATATCATCTGACCAATATTATTAAGGCGGCCCGGAGCAGGTCCAATTTAAGATTGGGAGATGGGTCGGCCAGATTTAGCCATGTCTACTCTGAAAACGCTGCATATGCCCATATTCTTGCAGCGGAGAACCTCACTCCAGGTTCCCTTATTGCTGGCAGCTTCTATTTTATCACGGACCATCAGCCTGCTGAAAACCTATTTGATTTTATGGAACCATTCCTTAAAGAGCTGGGGCTAAAACCACCCGTTAAAACGATACCATATCCTATTGCTTATGCATTGGCCTGGATCAATGAGAAAATTAATCCGGGATCAAATTTTAATAGATTTGCCGTGATCCAAACTTGTGTCGATCATACATTTATACACGAGAAGGCAGCCAGGGATTTCGGTTATCAAGCTATAGTCACACAAGAAGAGGCATTTAAAAGAACCATAGAGTGGTTTAAAAAAAATGAGGCTATTTCATAATATGATTTAATACTGGCCCGGTCACACCGTTTCCTGCTCCACTATCCTAAGATTTTTTTTGTTGTATGACCTTCAGGATATTTTTTGCAACCAAGGGTCTATTCTGCCTGTACGGTCTTACACTTAAACAAAGCCTGGCTTTAACATAGTTCCCATCGATTTCTATTGCCCTCAGGCTGGCCTCTTCTGAATCTGTATAATTTTTTTGCATATAATTGTTTACTGCAAAATAATACCATGCTTCTTTAAAGTCTTTTAATATTGACTCAATCGTATTTATAGTTTTCCTCAATCCTTTAATAGGATATAATGTTTGGTAAGTTTATTTATAAAAATAGTAGTGAGGTTATTATGCAAAAAAGAAAATTACTAATAATCCTTGGAGCTATTATTATTATTTCCCTCGTAGGTTTATCTGCCCAATGTGGAATAATCGGTGAAGCTCCAACTATAAAGCTGGAAATATATGATGGTCCGGATTATTCGGAATCTGATGATATGTGCTACTACAGATTAGAAGCCACATCAACAGGCCTTCCTGGCCCGGAAGTCACCTTTAATGATGATGATAATGTTGAACCCCTTGGTTCCGGTAGAGTCGAGGTGGGTGTTGAAGCAGGTGATACCTATACTCTTACTGCTACTGCTACCAATACACAGGGTACAGCATCTATCTCTATGATACTTGAAGGAGAATGCGGAGAAGAGGAAGCTGCCGATGCCGATGCCGATGGCGATGCCGATGGCGATGCTGATGGTGATGCTGATGCTGATGGTGATGCTGATGGTGATGCTGATGCTGATGGTGATGCTGATGGTGATGCTGATGCTGATAAAGAGGCTCCTACCATTAGCCTGGAGGTTTATGTAGGCCCTGAGCTTTTAGGAACCATATGCTACTACAGGGTAAAAGCTACAGTTACAGGTAAGCCCAATCCTTCAGTTAGTTTCAGTAAAGATGACAGCGGAGGTGCCTGGCTCCCTAATAAAGTCCAGGTCAATATAAATAATCCCGGTGATACCTATACCCTCTCTGCCACTGCAACCAATTCAGAGGGTTCTGATACAGCTACTATTGCACTTGATTGGGGATGTGCGATACCTGTAGCTCCACCAGTAGAAACAGATGTAGCTATAGTTGCTGACTCTGCTATAAGCGGCTTTATAGAGGTCAACGATAGTGTAGCTACCGGACAGACTTATATAGCTGTAGGGGACACCATCATCAATCAACTATTAAAGGGCTATTTAAGTTTTGATATCAGCGGTATCGGTGCCTTGGATGATGTGACCATAACAGATGCATCTGTGGCTTTGCCGATCGATCATATTTATGGTAATCCGGAGGGGGCAAGCGCTGTTATAAATATAAAGGTATATGACTATGGCGGTACACTGGATTATCCCGCAGACCAGGCATTAGGGGGAGAGCTGGTAAAGACCGTGAGCACTGCTAATCCCATGGCTAATATGAATTTCACCAGCAATAAGCTGGAAGAGGAATTGCAAAAAGCAGTAGATATAAACAAGCAGTGGTTCCAGATAAAAATCGGCCTTGGCGGTGTATCAGTTAACAATACCTGGGATTGGTATAGGATCCAAAAGGCCACTGCGGTATTACATATTACATATGAGGTGCCTGGATAATTTAACCAGTATTATTAGATCAAATAAGAATATTTGTATACCAGGATATTAAGATGACCAGGAGATGTCAAGCACAGTTATTATCTGGTCTTGAGACATACCCGGTTTCACCCGGGAGTCATAAAGCAGGCTGATGACCGCCTGGTCTATCGGGGCATATTCTATAATATCAGTGCAGCCCTGGTAAAAAATACTGTCTTCGTATTGGTATGAATCATTCATAATGCCAAGGCTCTGGGTTAATTCTTCACGGATCAGGTGAGAGCGTTCTTGCTGGCTTACTCCATTAGAAGCGATAAGGATCTTCCCTTTATATATGGCCCCGGTATCATCCCACCATCCCCAAAAAAATCCCATATTCCCCGTGACATAATCGGGTTCTATAGAGGAGAACTTATCCACAGCAGTAAAGTAGATGTCAATATTTGAATCCCGGGAAATGATATCAATGGAAATGCCACCAATAAGAGAGTTCAGTTCAGTGATCACCTGGTCCAGGCTGTCCAGGTCCGCACTTGTCGGTGTACCGTTTACCTTGATCCTGACATCATCAGTCCATTTATGTATTTCGGGCTGTGATGCTCCAAACTCTGAACCAAGTGCCGTCTCAAAAAAGTATTCCAGCTCCTTCTTTCCATAGGTATATGTCTTTTCTTCAATTGCTTCGAGCTCCCCACACCCCCAATTGAGGATAATATTAGAAACTGCGGTACCTTCAGGACTGGAAACACTTGCACTTAAAGTATATGTATCAGAGGAGCCGCTTAGATTGACCTGAACCATATATTCACCCAGGATACCGTTTGAATCATCTCTTGAAAACTCTAAATCTGGAGTAGGCGTGCCGGTTACAGTCGCTTTTATCCTATAATAGCAGACATTATAATCCTGGGAATAAACAGGGCCCTCATATAGCTCAAGCTCAATGGTCGGAGCCTCTCCGGGGATTTCTTCTTCAGCTTTTTCTTCCAGAGCTTCATCATCGGGCACAGCTTCTTCAATAGATATAGTTTCCCTGCAGGCAGCTGTGAAGCCAAAAGCAATAAGAAGGCATATGAAAATAAATACCGCTGTTAAAATTTTTAATGTTTTGATTTTTGACATTTTCTCTACCATATATATGCCTTAGGATTTATTTTTAATATTAATAAATGGCTTTGTGATTAATCGACCAGTTTAATAATAATTTTTATAAATAATATTAAAAAATTGGTATTGGGTGCCATCAGGGTGTGGGATTTCAAACTATTTTTTAAATGAATCGATCAGCCTGGAACAACTGTTTTGTTTTTATTTTTAGATCTTATACTAATAATATAAATCGTTACCCCAACTGCAATAATGCCCAGGATGATCCTTACCCAAAAAATATCTACAGCAAAAAAAGCTGAACATCCTATACTTATCCATAAAAGGGTTATGGCAAAGATTTTTATTCTTAATGGAATTCCTTTTCCTTCTCTATAATTTTTAATGTATATTCCTAAAAATCTATTATTTATAAGCCAGTCATAAAACTTTTTGGAGCTTCTTGCATAAAGTGCCACTGAAATCAAAAGAAAAGGAGTGGTAGGAAGTATAGGTACAAATATTCCAATAATGCCTATCCCAATAAAAAAGGTTCCCGCAATGATCAATAAAATTTTTACTGGTTTCTTTAAAAATTGCTTAGTTCTATTTAATTTACTGTTCATATTAGAGAGTGGCAGAAAACAAATTATATTTAATAAAGGATATCATTAGTCTCGTATAAAAAAAATAAATTTTTAAAATTGTGACGATGACTTCTTTCTTTTAATGATCTTTTAAAATTGAAAGAGTCACCAAAACATCCCAGTCAAAAAAGAGATTGTAATTATGTGGCAAGAGGTTTAAAATGTTATGGCTTTAAAAAGCTAGAAGAAATATTTAAAAAAAGCAGGAAAGAATCAATGATGATATCCGGCAGGAATAATTTGAGGTTTAATGATCATGGAAATCCGTAATGTAGCAATTATTGCCCATGTTGATCATGGCAAGACTACCCTGGTAGACTCCCTTCTTCGTCAATCAAAGACAAAATTAAATAAGGAAGATGCTTCAGCAGAATGTATAATGGACAGCAATGAACTTGAAAGGGAACGGGGCATTACAATTTTTTCAAAAAATGCTTCAGTAGTCTGGCGCGGTACAAAGATCAATATTATAGATACTCCGGGCCATGCAGATTTTGGCGGTGAAGTTGAAAGGGTCCTAAAAATGGCAGAAGGCTCGCTTTTGCTTGTGGATGCCCAGGAAGGGCCCATGCCTCAGACACGTTTTGTTTTAAAAAAAGCCCTTGAACTTGATCATAAGATTATTGTAGTCATCAATAAGATAGATAAACCGGTCTCCAATATCAACAAAGCCCTTAATGATACTTTTGACCTTTTTATAGATCTTGGAGCCGATGAGAAAACTGCAAATTTTCCGGTTCTTTATACCTCCTCAAGAATGGGTAAATCCGGCCTGGAACCCCATTTACACCTCATGCAGGATATTACGCCATTATTCGATGAGATCATAAGCTATATCCCTAAACCGGATGGAGATATAAATTTACCCCTGCAGATGCTTGTGACTTCAATAAACTGGGACAATTACAAGGGCCGCATGGCTACTTGCCGGATATATAATGGCAAGATCATTGCGGGCCAGGAAGTCATTAAAATAAATCGCCAGGGCCAGATGCAGAAATGCCACTTGACTTCACTTATGACATTCCAGGGACTGGAGCAGACTGAGATAGGGGAAGCAGTAACCGGGGAAATCGTCTCGATTGCAGGGATGCCCGATATTATGATCGGCGAAACAATAGCAGATATCAATGATCCCA